>Ga0222714_10001166_pt1 | contig 29795 bp, 26 predicted proteins | sample C33_3DmetaG_FD_165048 | JGI IMG/M metagenome (GOLD analysis project Ga0222714, IMG submission 165048) | Estuarine water microbial communities from San Francisco Bay, California, United States - C33_3D | ecosystem: Environmental > Aquatic > Marine > Unclassified | place: USA: California... | reverse complement strand
GCCCCAGTCACAGACCATGGAACGAGCCGTCTTGGTGACTTGCTTGATGTCACCTGCAGCCCCATTTGAAATATCGTCAAAGGCCAGTTCTTCAGCCACCCGACCGCCCAAGCCGACAGCGATAAGATTGAGTAACCGCTTCTTGTGGTAGCTGAGCATTTCCTTGATCGGAAGATACATTGCCATGCCCAAGGCACGGCCCCGCGGAAGTATCGTGACTTTGTGGACCGGCAGCCAATCACCATTCAGCAATGCACCGAGCAGCGCATGGCCGGCCTCATGATAGGCAGTCATCTTCTTCTCGTCATCATCCATGACGCGGCGCCGCTCGCGGCCATAGAGAATCTTGTCCCGGGCCTCTTCAATATCGGCATTGTCCACTTTCTTCTTGTTGCGACGGGCCGCATGGAGGGCGGATTCATTCAGGAGATTGGCTAATTCAGCGCCGGACAAGCCCGCAGTGCCTCGAGCCATTACAGCGAGATCAACCGACTCATCCAGAGTGATTTTACGGGAATGCACCCGGAGGATCGCTTCGCGACCAACCAAATCAGGGAGATCAACATGGATCTGACGGTCAAAACGACCCGGACGAAGCAATGCGCTGTCCAGCACATCAGGACGATTGGTCGCCGCGATAATGATCACGCCTTCGGTGGTGTCGAAGCCGTCCATTTCAACGAGGAGTGAGTTCAGCGTCTGTTCACGTTCATCGTTACCGCCGCCGAGACCGGCGCCACGTTGGCGACCTACGGCATCGATTTCATCAATGAAAATCAGGCAAGGTGCGCTTTTGCGGCCTTGTTCGAACATGTCGCGAACGCGACTGGCACCCACACCGACAAACATTTCCACGAAGTCAGAACCGGAAATGGAGAAAAAGGGCACATCGGCTTCACCAGCAACTGCCTTGGCCAACAAGGTTTTACCCGTGCCGGGAGGACCCACCATGAGGAACCCCTTGGGAATACGACCACCCATCCGGGTAAATTTCTTCGGATCCTTAAGGAAATCAACGACTTCACTTACTTCTTCCTTGGCTTCATCACAGCCGGCCACTTCCGCGAAAGTAATCTTTTCCCGATCCCGGGTAAGCAACTTGGCCTTGCTCTTGCCAAAGCTCATCGCACCCCTGCCCGCTTGGCGCAGCTGGCGAACAAACAGGAAATAGAGGAGCCCAATGATCAAAACGAACGGAATCAGATTGGCCAAAAGATTGGTCCAAACCGTTGTAGCAGGTTGCTCAACAAATACTTCCGCCTTTTGCAGGCGCTCCATATTGGCATCTGTCAGCCGACCCGAGGAACGGAAACTGGTGGTAGTCTCCTCGCTGTTGGGCTTGGTCGGAACTGCAGTCTTGAGTTCACCAGTAATGACCGCCCAATCGCGGCCGCCGGAGACATCAGAACGGATGACGCCTTCGCGAATTCCGCCTTGGTCGGCCAGCTCAACCACTTGCTGAACCTTCATATTTACCGGCGAGCTCAAACGGCCCGGTGTCCACAATAGCAGTAAGACGAGTGCCGTAACAATGGATACCCAGATCAGCATCACCTTGGGTTGAAAGCGATCTGGCGGCAGGTTTCTCAACGGCCGGCGTTTCTTATTATTTTCAGAATCGGACATTTAAAGAGTAGGAGTAAGAGCGAAAGCTGGATGTTCCCTGCCAATAAGTCAATTGGCCCTCCAGTATTATCTCCGCCTATGTTTGGTGCTTACGGCGGGATTAGGTTCCATATAAAGTTCCTGGCGGCGAATCACGGCAAACAGATGCATACCCATGCTTTGGCGGGTATTTTCTCCCGTAATCACGGAATCCAGCAATTGAGCAAAGGCCTGCCGAGAAAGCACGCCCATACCGGTTTGTTTCAACAGCCAAGTGTGCAAAACCCGTCTCACTACCGCGCGCGGCACATCAGTCAGTGCCTTCAAATCCAGTCGCGCACTAGGCATGGCCGCACAGATTCGATCCGTCCATTGAGCCAAAGCTACGTCATCCTCCTCCAATAATTCCCGCGATAGCGCCGCCCCGGCCAAGGCATCCCGCCCGGCCGCCTCGACCCAATTCGGCACGACATCGCGACGAATCCTGTTTCGAAAATAATCGTCACCGGTATTACTGGTATCTTCGCGCCATGGCAGTCGGACGGCGGTCATTGCCTGTTCAATGTCACTACGCTGCAAATTCAAGAGTGGCCGCAAATGGATCCGCCGGTTTGGCATCGATTGCACCGGCCGCGGAGCCGCCAGTCCGCTGGTCCCACTGCCGCGGGAAAGCCTCATCAGTATCGTTTCAGCCACGTCGTTCTGTTGATGACCTAACCAAAGCGTGTGGGAACGGGCCCGCAGCATCACCCGGTCAATCACGGCAAATCGTAGCTCCCTTGCCTGCGCCTCGTTTGAAATTCGCTGACGGTCTCCACGGTGGCCAACCAAAAGCTTTACTCCCAAAACACGACAAAGCTCCCGGCAAAATCGTTCATCCGCATCCGATGCTCGCCCGCGAAGGCGGTGGTTATAATGCACCACCCGCAACTGCTCACGGTGTTCCGGCCAGTGTAACCAGACCAGCAGCAGCAGCGAAATCGAGTCAACGCCGCCGGACAAAGCGACGAACCATGGATCGCGGGCGCGGCGACGGGCCGTCCAATCCAGCACGGCAGGATGCAGCCGCGATTTGGGCAGCAGTTCTGCCAGCTTGGCCGCACGTCGCATCCATGTCGCGGCCTGCAATTTCATCTCGGTGTGCCGCTCCAGTGCGGCTCAGCCAAAACTCAGGTATTCCTGACCGAAATAAGGCACCAGCACCGCCGGCACTTTCACCCGTCCGTCCGCCTGCAGGTTGTTCTCCAAAATCGCCGCGAGCACCCTCGGAATCGCGAGGCCGGAACCGTTGAGCGTATGCACGAGCTCGGGTTTGCCACTCGCCTGCGAACGAAAACGAATTTGCGCGCGACGGGCTTGAAACGCTTCGAAATTACTGCAGCTCGAAACCTCGAGCCAGCGCTGCTGGCCGGCCGCCCACACCTCGAGATCATACTTCTTGGCTTGGGCAAAACCCATGTCGCCCCCGCACATCAGCAGGACCCGATATGGCAATTCCAGTTTCTGAAGCAGTGATTCCGCATCCAAGCGCAATTTATCCAGCTCTTCATAGCTCGTGCTGGGATGCACCCACTTCAATAGCTCCACCTTGTCGAACTGGTGCACCCGATTCAAACCGCGCACATCCTTGCCGTAGCTGCCAGCCTCGCGGCGGAAGCACGGGGTATAGGCACAACGGTAAATCGGAAGGGTGGACTCATCGAGAATCTCATCCCGGTAAAAATTGGTCAGGGGAACTTCCGCCGTAGGCACCGCATAGAGTTTATCCAGTGTCTCATACATCTGGCCTTCCTTGTCGGGTAGCTGGCCGGTCGCCGTGGCACTTGCTGCATTGACAAAGATCGGGGGCGACACCTCCACGTAGCCTGCCTTGGCATTCTCGTTTAAGAAGAAGTTGAGCAAGGCCCGCACCAACCGCGCGCCCTCGCCGATCATGAAGGGAAAACCCGCCCCGGTGACCTTGGCCCCGCGGCCGAAATCGAACAGATGTTCGAATCCGGGGATTTCCCAATGCGCGACCGCATGGGGTTTGGCTTCAACCGGGGTGCCGTGTCCGCCAATGACTTGATTTTCTTCCGGGGTCTTCCCCGCCGGCACGGTGGCGTGGGGCAAATTGGGCAGGGTCAAAAGTGCCGCGTGCCAGTGTAATTCGGTCTCCTTGAGCTCGACTTCCTTCGCCTTCACTGCCGCCGATACCGCCTTCATTTCCTGCACCTTCGCGATAAATTCCGGCGAACCCTTGGGTAAGGCCGCCATCGCGGTGTTGGCTGATTTTTGCGTAGCCCGCAGGTGTTCAACCTCGGTCACTTGGGCGCGCCAAGTCGTATCGATCGCCAGAACGGCGTCGACATCAGCATCAAGGTGTTTCTTCGCAATCGCGGCCCGCACGAGGTCCGGCGATTCACGCAGTAGTTTTGGATCAAGCATGGAAAGACTTAGGGTTTCTTCTTTAAACGGCTCTCGGCCAGTTGAAATCGCGCATAAACTTCCTTGGCCTGCAACAATTTCAAATTACCGGCGGGGGCCTGCACCACGATATTGGTCGGCGAGTTGAGTGGATACGGACCGTATAGTTGCGGATCGGTCGGCCCAAATATGGCCAGGGTATTCACGCCCAATCCGGCAGAAAGATGCATCGGTCCACTGTCATTTGAGACCACCCAGTCACAATGCTGAATGAGAGCCGGCAGGGACACCAAACTGGTATTGCCGGTCAGGTTCATGAAACGGTCTTCCGGCAGACCAACCCGGGCCGGGATATAGTTATTGCCCGCCCAAATCACCTTACGTTGACGGTTACCCCGCACCATCAACTGCGTGAGCAGTTGAAAGCCGCTCCACTTTTTTTCGGCCCGGCGACTATCCGGAAACATCAGAATCGGCTTCAAGCCTCCCTTGGTTTCAGCAAACGGCAGGCTCAGCTTGTCGACTTCGCGAAATTTTAGTTTCCCACGCAACTCCGGCTTGGCATCGAGCACCGGACAAAACTGCAGGAGGATATCCAAGGCATGGCTGCGGCGCCCACCCGCGGGCAGAGGCACTTTTTGATCATAGAAGACCCCCGACCATTCACGCGAATCCGTGCGACCGACCGTTTTCTTGGTAACGGCCCGGGAGGCCATCAAACCGGAACGCAGCAGGCCCTGCATATCAAATACCCAGTCAAACTTGGTTTTGCGGACTTCCCGCATCAGACGAAGGAAGCCCTTGGTGCCGGCATTGCGCTCAAAAATGAAAACTTGGTCCACCGCGGCGCTGGCCTGCACGATTGGCGCAAAAATATCCCGCACAATCCACGAGATCCTCAGATCCTTGCATTGAGTTTTTAGGGAGGTGGCTACCTGCAGGGCGTGGATAATGTCACCGAGTGACGAGGGCTTGATGATCAGAAGTTCTACCATGATAAGACGGTAGCTTTAAAATCTACTTTTGACGGTGCCGCTGCAACCTTTCATGGAGTTTCCAGCGAAAATTATCCGCCATCTGACTACCGCGTGCTAAAACTCTTTCTCCAAACCCTCGGCTGGACCCTAGCCCATACCCCCCGGCCTTTACTGAAACTGTGCTCTGGATTGGTCGGCGGGTTACTCTATCTCATCCGGCGGCGGACCTACCTGAGTAATCTGCATCATGCATTTCCTGAGCGCACTACCAGTGAACATCGACGGCTAGCCCGGGAGAGTTCCCGCCGCTTGGTGGAGACCGGTCTGCTCACCTTGGCGACTCCCTTTCTTTCGGAGGCCGACATACGTCACATCGTTTACGCCACCCCAGAGGCCACGGAACTCTTGGAAACTCAGCGGGTTTCACCTCACCCCACCCTTCTCCTCACACCGCACGCAGCCTACTGGGAAGCCATTTCGACCCTCCCACTATTCGGAATCCAACCCGCACCCGATATTGCCGCCATCTTCCGGCCAGTGGAAAACGAATCACTGAACGAGTGGATCAAACAATGCCGGGAGCGTTTCGGGATTCGGCTCCTTTCGCGCAAAGACGGCTTTCAGGAAGCGATCAAGTTGCTGCGGAACAAAGGCAGCGTCTTTCTGTTGTATGATCAAAATGCAGGAATGCAGGGCGCGCTGACCACTTTGTTCGGCCGGGTTTGCTCCACGAGCGAATTGGCCGGTTTGTTGGCCCAAAAATTCTCGGCCAAAGTTTACATGGTCTACGCCGAGCGGTTTGATTTCTGGAAATTGAATGTTCGATGCGAACCCTTGGAATCGGATGGCACGACTGGCGGAGTGACCATCGCGGTGAACCAGTGGCTGGAATCTAGATTAGGTTCCTCGGAAAATCTCTGTGCCTCGTGGCTCTGGGCCCATGAACGCTGGAAAAATCAGGACATTCCGGCGAAGCGACTACGATTGGAGGCCAAGCGCAATTTGCTCAGCGAGGACCTGGCCATCCGCAACCTGACTGCCATGCCCCGGCGCACCCGCATCTGGATCCGGATGCCCAATTGGCTGGGGGATGTAGTGATGCTGATACCGCTCCTCCGCGCGATTCGCGAGGGACGGCCGGATGCCGAAATCACGTTGGTGGCCAAACCGGGCTTCCATGACTTGCTGATGCAGCATCGACTGGCAGACCGGGTGCTCGATCTCCCACCAAAAGGCTGGGGCTATTTTCTCCATTTTTGGCGACTACGTGGGGCATACCCCGATTGCTATTTCTTGTTCACAAACTCTCTGCGTGGGGACCTTGAAGCTTGGCTGACGGGAACTCGGCAACGTTTCGGCATTCTTCGTCCGGGAAGACGTCGGCCCCTATTGTCACATACCTTTAAGGTGCCGGCGGATTTTGAAGAAAAGACGCACCACCAATTGGGTCTCTGGACCCTATTCCTCCAGCATTTTGGTTTAATCGCACCAACCCAACTCCAACCCCTCTTGCCGCGCCAATTGGAAACGGAGCGCACCATCGGATTGATTGCCGGCTCGGAAAATAATCCTGAGAAGCGCTGGCCGGTTTCACATTGGGTCGAATTTATTTCCCTACTACCGACCAATGTGAAAATCGTGATGTTCGGCACACATACGGATCGATCCATTACCGATGAAATTGCCGTGCGCTGCAACCGGTCGGTCGAGAACCTCGCGGGCAGAACCTCGCTGTCGGAATATTGTGAAAGCCTCAGGCAATGTTCGGTGCTGGTGACCAATGATACCGGGGGGATGCACTTGGCCAACGCCCTCGGGGTTCCGTTGGTCGCCTTGTTCGGTCCCACCAATCCAATCCGCACCGGCCCCGTGTTTGATGCTGCGGTAACTATTCTGCAGCCGCCGGATTGCCCGCCAACTGGCGGTGGCGATCTCAACGCACTCACTCCAATTCAAGTTCACGACACCTTGCGGCAACTACATCCCGAATGGGTCGCATCAGTTTAACATTGCCCGGGGTGCATCCCCCCGAACAGTTTCAAGTCTTGTCATAAAATGTCGCTGCTCTCCGTCAAAGACCTCCGCACCTACTTTCATACCCGCAACGGAGTATATCGGGCAGTGGACGGAGTAAGCTTCGATTTGGAACGCGGGGAAACACTCGGCATCGTGGGCGAGTCCGGTTCCGGCAAATCGGTGACTTGCTACTCGCTCATGGGTCTGATCCCCCAGCCCCCCGGACGGATCGAAAGTGGCTCAGCCATGTTCGACGGCGTCGACTTGCTGAATTGCAGCACCAAGGCATCCGGTGGTATCCGCGGCAAACGCATTTCGATGATCTTTCAGGACCCGATGACGTCGCTGAATCCGTATATGCGGATATCCGACCAACTCATCGAGCCACTGCTGATCCACGAAAAAATATCCAAGGCTGATGCATTGAAACGTGGTCTGGAGGCCTTGGCCGCCGTCGGGATCAATGATGCCGAAAAGCGCATCCACTATTATCCCCACGAATTTTCCGGCGGCATGCGCCAGCGCGTCATGATTGCCATGGCGCTGATTACCAAACCGGAGTTGTTGATCGCTGATGAGCCAACCACTGCACTCGATGTCACGGTGCAGGCGCAAATTCTCGAGCTCATAAAGAAAATGCAAAAGGAGCTAGGCATGGCGGTGATCTTTATCACCCACGACCTCGGGGTCGTATCCGGTCTCTGCGACCGGGTGCAAGTGATGTATGCGGGACGGATTGTCGAAACAGCTGACACGCGCTCACTCTTTTACGAACCCAAGCACCCCTATACGCGGGCACTTCAGCGTTCCATTCCGTCCATGCAGCAAAAAGGTGCGGAGCTGTTCACCATCCCGGGCATGCCGCCGGACTTATCGAAGCCAAAACAGGGCTGCTCCTTCGCTTCTCGATGCGAACATGCCACCGAACTTTGCCAGACCAGCGATCCTGAATTGGCCGAGTGTAAAGCCGGGCACAGTCAAGCCTGCCTGCGAATTCAAGCTGGCGAAATCTAACCACGCCATGTCCGACTCATTCCTAGAACTGACCGACGTCCGGACCCATTTTCCGATCCAGGAAGGGTTCCTGTTCAAACATGCAGCCGGAACCGTCAAAGCGGTCGATGGGGTTAATTTGGCCATCAAGCGAGGCGAGGTGCTCGGGCTCGTCGGTGAGTCCGGCTGTGGTAAATCGACGCTCGCCCGCACCATCATGCAGCTCGTGCCGACGACCGGGGGCACAGTGGTGCTCGAGGGGAAAAATCTGACCAAGGGCACTGCAGAGGAAATCATGATTGCCCGGCGCGACATGCAAATGGTGTTTCAAGATCCATTTGCTTCCCTCAACCCGCGGATGACCGTTTTCGCCACCTTGGCCGAGCCATTGATTGTGCACGGTGTTTGCAAACCTGCCGATGCAACCGAACACGTCGCCGAGCTCATGAAGACGGTCGGCTTGGCCCCACGCTTCATGCAGAAGTATCCGCACGAGTTCTCCGGCGGACAGCGTCAGCGTATTGCGATTGCCCGGGCTCTCGCCCTCAAGCCCAAGATCATCATCGCCGACGAACCGGTCTCAGCGCTTGATGTTTCCATCCAAGCGCAAATCCTCAACCTGTTGTCCGCCCTGTGCCGGAAGATGAATCTGGCCCTGCTTTTCATCGCTCACGATTTGTCAGTGGTGAAGCACATCTCTGATCGAGTTGCCGTGATGTATCTCGGCAAGATCGTCGAGCTCGGGAGCGCCGTGGATGTAATCGAGAATCCCCAGCATCCTTACACCCGGGCCTTGGTCAGTGCAATTCCAACCCCCAATCCCGATGTCGAGCGCAAGCGCACCCGCATCGTGCTGGCGGGAGATCCGCCCTCACCCATCAACCCGCCGGCCGGTTGTGCCTTTCACCCCAGATGCCGCTACGCCGAGGAACGCTGCAAGGCAGCCGTTCCTCCATTGGTTCAGTTCGGAAATCGCGAAGTAGCCTGCATCCGGGCCTCTGAAATTTAACCGCTCAACAGACCGGTCTGCCGCATCGCCTCATAACAGCCGATGCCCGCCGCCGTCGAAAGATTGAGTGAGCGCAATTCACTGTTCGCATGCGGAATAGTCACCCGTTGCGTCTCCCCGATTTCATCATGCAACCACTCGGGTGCGCCCGAGCCTTCATTGCCAAAGAGCAAGCCGTCCCCGTCCTGATAATCCACCGACCAAAATGACTGGGTCGTCTTGGTCGTAAATAGCCAAAGTCGTTTTGGGGCCAATAAGCTGGCTCGGAATGTCGGCCAATCAGCGTGTTCGTGCACATCCAGCGAACGCCAGTAATCCATTCCCGCCCGCTTCAAATTCCGGTCATTGATTTCAAAGCCCAAGGGATGGATCAAATGCAGTCGCGACTTCGTCAGGGCGCACATCCGGCCGATGTTTCCGGTGTTCGGTGCGATCTCGGGCTGAAACAGCACAATATGTAGCATGAGCCTATCGTCCAGAACGCCCCTTCGTTGACAAGCCACCGTCCAAATAGTTTTCTGCGTATAACCCGGCCGCGGGTAAAACGCGTGAGCACCACAACCGGCAAGGCAGTTATCATCCTGGATGATGAGAAATCATACGGCGATCTGTTATCTCAATTGATCACCGGCAATCTGGATTGCCCCGTGTTTACATACAGTCACCCGCTGGAAGCGCTCGACGCCCTGCCCACCCTGAATGTCGGGGCGGTGGTTACCGATTATTTTATGCCGGTGCTAGATGGAGCACAATTCATCCGACGCGCAGCCCCCCGTCTACCAGGTGTCCCTTTCATTATCATCACAGGTCACCCCCTGCGCTTGTCGGACGAATACTTAGATGATCTGCCGGCGTTGAAGGCCGTGTTGCCCAAACCCTTCAAGTGGCAAAAATTAAGCGAGTTGATTATCCGGCATTGGCCTGATGCCGCACATCGCCTCCAAACCATCGTGCCCAGTTCAGGCTAATTGCATGCCAACATTGTCGGCCAGCAACACCTTGGCCTCACAGGGCTGGCGATCGGACGTGAACACGGCTCGCATGGCACCGCTGACGACTTCGCCCTGCGATCGATCGCATACACACATCACACTGGAGCCACTGCCACTCAACCAACCGGTATAGGCCCCGGCATTCACACCTGCCGTGATCGCGGCCGCCGCACCGGGTATGCCCGGCAAGCGGTAAGGTTCGTGCATGAAATCACTCACCGCGCCCCTTAGACGTTCGTAGTCCCGGGTGGCCATGGCCGCCACCAGATAGGTCGCACTGTTGATACTTTTGACCGCATCAAAATAGGGCAGCTTTGCCGGCAGCGTGCCCCGGGATGCATGGGTCGATACTTCCAATAACGGTGAAGCCGTGACAAAGGCCAGGTCATCGGGCACGTCGATTTTAACCGTGTCGATATAAGCACCCGTTTCCGGATGAGAACGGGCCACACAAAAGCCGCCCAAGATGCTCGCAGCCGCATTATCGGGGTGCCCTTCAAGTTCTGTCACCATGGTCACGATCTGCTGACGGGTCAGTCCGGTTTCATTCAAGGCATCCAAGCCTGCAATGATTCCCGCCCTCACCGTGACACTTGAGCCGAGTCCACGCGAAGCCGGCACATCGCCCTCAATCCGATAGGTAAATCCAAAAGGCATCCGCTTGCTAAATTTGAAATATAACGCCGCTGCCGTTTCCACCATCTGCTGGGCGCGCCCATCCGCGGTCCGTTCCGCCACGGGTAGATTACCCGCAGACTGCTCGGTCACGGTGATCAAATTACTGACATTCACCGCCATCCCCAAGGTATCAAAGCCCGCTCCACAATTGGACGTGCTGCCGGGGACGCGAATGGTGGCCTGACGGGGAGGATTCATTGACGACGGTATTTAAGCTCTTTTTCCAACTCTCGTTCGTGGACCTTCTTCTTGATCGTCTCACGTTTATCGTAGAGTTGCTTGCCGGTGCAAAGCCCCACTTCGACTTTCACGAGGGAATCCTTGAAATAGAGACGCAACGGGACCAAGGCCCGGCCACCGGCATCCAGCGCCTGAACGATTTTGCGGATCTGATGCTTGTGCAGCAGTAATTTCCGGATGCGGCGGGCGTCGTGATTGAATATATTGCCAAACGCATACTGTTCGATGTGGGCGTTGTGCAGCCACAACTCTCCATGCTCATGTCGGCCAAATGCATCGTTGATCTGGGCTCGGCCCGCGCGAATAGATTTCACCTCGGTGCCTTTGAGCGAAATACCCGCTTCAAAGCGTTCGTCCACGAAGTAGTCCCGCAAGGCCTTCGCATTGCGCACCTCGTTGAAGCGGGTGGTATCTTTCTTTTTCGCGGACATTAGTTCTATAAGGGCACAAAAAAGCGGCTCCGGCAATCGCGGGGCCGCCTGACTATCAGGACAGATCGCAGCGATCAGTTTTCGCCGATTTCGTGGCTGATCTTGCCTTCAATGATTTCGCGCAGGGCGACGTCCTCGGAAGCGAGCTTCTCGAGGGACTCAACCAAAGGACGGTTACCCCGTCGCAGTTGTTTAACGCGGTGGGAAACCACATTGATCAGCAAATTGGCGTCAGGTATGACTTTAAGGGCGTCCTTGATATAGTCGTCTCTCATGGCGTAATGGTGGGCAGATGTAAAACCGGCGATAGGTAGGACAAAGCCCGGTCGCGTCAAGGGTATATTCCCACTTGCTCCCAGCCAAGGACCGGAGAAACGTTGGTCCATGCTGATTGCTTGGACCACCCTACCCGACCGACCGGCGGCGGAAAAGTTGGCCCAGATGGTCATAGCCGAGCAGTTGGCTGTCTGCGTGCAGGTCGAAGGACCGATTATGTCTTTCTACGAGTGGAATGGCCAATTGGCGCGCAGCGAGGAATACCGCCTCCAATTTAAGCTACTGCCGGAACAGGCAACCGTCCTGGAAACCCGCGTAATGGAACTCCACCCCTACGATATTCCGGAATGGCTGGTGTTGCCTGTCCATCATGTCAGTGAAAAATACTTGTCATGGGCCCGGGCAAGCTCTACTTCATCGCCCCTTTAGCAGCTCAATCCATTTACATTCAAAGCCATGTCACAGCACAAAAGTCTCCAAGGTTCCAAGGGAATCGTAGTTAAACGCAACGTCCTCAAGCGCTTCGAACGCGTCGAGCTCCTCCGCAAGCGCGGTCAATGGAGCACGGGTGACCGCGTTCAGGGTCTCCGCAAGACCACTCCCGAGGTCTGATTTCCAGCAATTTTCTGAAGGGCAGGTTTCTCCGAAACCTGCCCTTTTTCATTTAACCCCATGAGTAACCCAACCTCTCCGGCATCCAAGGCGACGTCAGCAACCAAGCCCAACGTCATCAAGCGACTCTACAATTGGGTCCTGCACTGGGCGGATACCCCTTACGGCCTCGTCGCCCTCGTCGGTATCGCTTTCGCCGAGTCCTCATTTTTCCCGATACCACCCGATGTCTTGTTGATCGCCCTGTGCATGGGTGCGCCCAGGAGATCATTCAAGTTCGCACTTTGGTGTGCAGCGGGTTCTGTAGCTGGGGGTGCGATGGGTTATTATATCGGCTATGCGGCCGAACCTCTTGGTCGCTGGATTATTTTTGACCTTCTGCACTACGGGGCGGCTTGGGACAAGGTTGCCGGTCTCTATGGACAAAATGCGTTTCTCTCGATTCTGACGGCGGCGTTCACCCCGATTCCTTACAAGGTGTTCACCATTGCTGCGGGAGCGTTCCATGAACAAGTCAGTCTGCTGACCTTGTTGAGCGCATCAGCCATTGGTCGCACCGGCCGATTCATGCTGGTTGCCGGTTCGATTTTCTTCTTCGGCCCGCCGATCAAACGGTTGCTCGATAAGTATCTGGAGCTGTTCACCATAATTTTCATGGTGCTGCTGATCGGCGGTTTCGTGCTGATCAAATACACGCTGCACTGAGCGCTGGCTTGCCGAGCCGTAGCTCGCATTGCGAGCGAAGGCTGGTGCTTCCGCCGGGAGTCGAACCCGGATCAATGGCTTCGGAGGCCACTACACTATCCATTGTGCTACAGAAGCAGGTGAGCTGCGGAAAGTAGGCTCTGAGAGCCGGGCTTCAAGCAGTTTCCGACCCTTGCTGATCCAATCCTTAAATATGAATGGCCTCTCCCATGGACGCAGCGGCCGCCTCCATGATGGCCTCACTCAAGGTCGGGTGAGCGTGGATTGTATGATGAATCTCCTCCACGGTCGCTTCCAAATTCATCGCGAGCCCATACTCAGCAATCAACTCGGTGGCTTCGGATCCAATGATATGCGCGCCGTAAATCTCGCCGGTCTTCTTGTCGACGATCACTTTGACGAAGCCCTCGCTCTCTTCTGAAGCCACCGCCTTGCCGGAGGCCGTAAAGGGGAATTTGCCGATCTTGTAATCGAGCTTCTTCTCCTTGGCCGCCTGTTCAGTCACGCCGATGCTGGCAACTTGGGGCTGGCAATAGGTGCAACCCGGGAAGGTCGTGACGCGCTTCGGCTTGCCGTGGCCAAACATGCCATTGACCGCATTGAGTGCCTCGTAGGTGGCCACGTGGGCCAACCAAGGGGGACCAATGATATCGCCTGCTGCATAGATGCCTTTGACGCTCGTCTGGTAATCATTGCCGACTTTAACGTAGCCGCGCTCGAGATCGAGTTTGAGATTGGCCGCCAGGGCTCCTTCCAGATTCGGAGTTACCCCGATCGCAGACAACAGCACATCGGCATCGACTTCGGTTTTCTTGTCGCCCGCCACCAAATCGAGCTTCACGGATTTCTTGCCCACCCGGAAATTTTCGCATTTGGTGTTCACGTGAACCGTAATGCCCTGCTTCTCAAATGAGCGGTGCAGCAACTTGGCCACATCGGCATCTTCCACCGGCAGGATCTGTGGTAGCATCTCCACCAACGTAACCTTGGCCCCAAGGGCATTGTAGAAATATGCAAACTCCACCCCGATCGCACCGGCACCGACAATCACGATCGACTTGGGCATCTTGGTATTCGCTAGGGCCTCGCGCGAAGTCATAACTCGTTCGCCGTCATAGGCCAAATCAGGGATGCGCCGCATTTTGCAGCCCGTGGCGATCAAGATGTTCTTGGCGCGCAGAAATTTTCCTTTGTCCGGACCATCCGTGACCGAAACCATCCCCGGAGCGCTGATCTGCCCCCGGCCAACGACGTAATCGACCTTGTTCTTCTTGAAGAGAAATTCGATCCCCTTGGCCATTTGACCGGCCACGGTGCGCGAACGGCCCATGATTTTTTCAAAGTCAAACGATGCCCCTTTGACGCTGAGTCCATAGGCCTCGGCCTTCTGCATTTTTTGGAAAAGCTCCGCGCTCTTGAGCAAAGCCTTGGTTGGGATACAGCCCCAGTTGAGACAGGTGCCACCGGCACGTTCTGCTTCGACGCAGGCAACCTTCTTGCCCAGTTGCCCCGCGCGGATTGCTCCGGCGTAGCCCGCAGGTCCGCCGCCAATGACAACCAGATCGTATTCGGTAGTTTCAGCCATGATGATCTATATATTGAATTTGGTCAGACGGTCAACGCCCCTACCCAAACGGTCAAATTGAAAACCAGCCAACCCGGGATCGGGCGCATCAGATATCAATCACGTTACCATCCCGTTTCAGGGACTCCTTACGACCGGGACGCGGGGGTCCGGGTGGACGCTTGAACAGCGCACTTGCAAGGTAGTTCGTCAGGCTGACGATGACCGCCCCGCCCACTGCGACCCAAAAGCCATCAACGTGGAATCCTTTGACCAATTCGCCGACAAAGAGAAACAACAAGGCATTGATTACCACCATACCCAGCCCCATCGTGAGCAATATGAATGGCAGCGTGAACAGCACCAACAGCGGCTTGAGTATGGCATTTAAGAAACTCAAGAGCAGCACGACCACCAGTAGCGTGGTGCCATCATCACAATGGATGCCAGGTATCAAGCGGGTTGCCAAGGTGACCCCGAGGGCCAGCACCAGCCATCGGACCAATAGTTGTAGCAGCGGAGAATTCATACGTGCGTAATCAACTCTTTCTCTTGTGACGGCTCCCGCAATGAAAATCCTAATTGTGCAGGACACCCTGCGCAGCGGTGGCACTGAACGACAATCCGTCTTGCTGGCCAATGCTTTCGCCGCGGCGGGTCATCAAACTACGTTGCTAACCTTTCGCCCTGGCGGATCGTTGGCGCCGACCCTTTCACCCACAGTCACGACCCATTCCCTGCAATCGTTTGATCTGCACTGTGATTGGTTCGCACCCGGCCTGAGTCGTTATATCGAGCGACACCCGACCGACATTATCCTCTGCATGGGCCGCATGGCCAATTGCTACGGGCAGTGGTTGGCGAGGAAAGTGCAGGATCGATGGCCGGCCACGGTGGTTATCGGGACCATGCGCACCGGCAAAAAACTGCCCTGGCTGTTCCGTTATTCACTACGCCACGTTCACCACATCATCGCCAACAGCCGAGCAGCCTGTGACACCTTGGTCACAGACTATGGAATCAATGCGTCGAAGATCGACGTGATTCACAATTCGCTCGTATTTGCCGATGAGGGTGATTCCAAGGCGACCAGGCTGCGCGACGTCCACGGTGCGACCAGCAAGACTACCGTGTTGCTGGATGTGGCCATGTTTCGCCCGGAGAAAAATCAAAGAGAGCTTATTGAAATCGCCGCGGGTCTCCCTGCAGACCTCGACTGGCAATTGTGGCTCGTCGGTGATGGACCCGAGTTGGAGCCTTGCCGTAAATTTGCCCGCCAATCAGGAGTGGCCGACCGCGTGAAGTTCCCCGGGCTCATCCGCGATCCAGCCCCTTATTACCATGCTGCAAATATCGCGGTGCATGCTTCGCGGAGTGAATCCCTTTCCAATTTCCTCATCGAGGCCCAAGCCCATGGTCTGCCAGCGGTCGCTTATGGAGCCCAAGGCATTAAGGAGTGCTTTATCCCAAATGACACCGGTATGGCACTGCCTTTTGGTGATGAGTCCGGCTTCCGCAACGCGATCGGGCACTTCGCCACCCATGATACTGCCCGTTCGGCCCGGGCCCAGGAATTTGCCCGGACAACCTTTGATCCCAGTCGTCAAGTGCAGGCCTATCTCGACCTTTTCTCCCAGCTTCATCATTCCAAGTCATGACCAGCAAACAGCGCACCGATCTGATCGAACGTTTTATCCGCACCCACAAATACGCCGATCTGCGCATTCTGGCCACGCGGTTCGATAGTTCGCTATCCACCGTGCGCCGGGCGCTGGACCAACTTGAGGCCAAGGGAGTCGTGAGGCGCCACCATGGTGGCGCCTCACTGGTTGAAACCGATGTCGTGGCCCAAGAATACGATTTTATCGCCCGTAATCTGCGCTTTCCCGATGAGAAATTCGCGATCGCGAGTCTGGTAGCCAAGGAGGTGCACCCAGGCATGACCGTGATCTTGGACGGCGGTAGCACGAGCTACGCAGTCGCTCGTCTGCTCGTGGACAAGCGCCTGCAGGTGATCACCAATTCCCTGCCGGTCGCCAGTCTGTTCAGTGATGTCGGCAGTGTGGAAACGATCGTGACCGGTGGCACCATCTACAATCGTCTTGGTGTCGCGCTGGGGCCGATGTGCGAAGAAGCCTTTGGCCAAGTGCACGCCGATCTCGCCGTGTTGGGCGGGGCCGGCATCACCGAAAGCGGCATCTGGAATCACAATGCACTGATTGTTGCCGCACAACGCAAGATGATCGCCGCCGCCGAGCGCAGTGTGTTTGCTTTGGATAACTCAAAATTCGGCCGCAAAGCGCTGAATCTCACTACTCCGTTTGATCCGCGCTTTACCATTGTCACCAACACCCAACCCCCGCCGGCGGTGACCAAGGCCATCCGGGATGCGAAGTCCCGATTGGTGCTCACCAAGAAGTAGCCGGACTGCTCCTGACAACCCTATGTCAGGAATCTGGGGGTATCGCTCACGACGGGTTGCATTCCCGCGAACTCCCCTCTTCGTAATTCCGTGGCAACATCGCGTCCTTCAACGTCCCCCGAATGCATCCGCTTGCGCGGCGTGCGCCAAAATAACCTCAAGGGGTTTGATCTCGATATCCCACTCGGGCGTTACATCGCCGTGACCGGACTGAGTGGCGCCGGCAAGTCGTCGCTCGTCTTCGATACCCTCCACGCCGAGGGTCAGCGCCGCTACGTGGAGACGTTCAGCGCCTACACCCGGCAGTTCCTGGATCTGCTCGACAAACCCAAGGTCGATTCGATCGAAAACATCCGGCCATCGATCGCGATTCAGCAAACCAACACGGTAAAAACTTCGCGCTCCACCGTTGGCACAATGACCGAGTTGACCGATTTCTTTAAAGTCTGGTTCAGCCATGTCGCCACTTGCTTCGATCCAGCCACGGGCGAACCGGTCGAAGATGACAACCCCGCCAGCATCTGGCGAAAAACTCTGGCCCGTTGTTCCGACCAAACCTTGCTCATCGGTTTTCAGGTCACCCGGCCGGCCAAGTTAAAGTGGCCCGAGATATTCGGAAATCTGAAGCAGCAGGGCTATGTGCGGATTTTGGCCGGTGATGAGATCCACAAACTGGACGACCTGCTGACGCAAACTCCGGCAAAATTTCCGGATACGTTTCACGTCGTCCAAGACCGGGTTGCCATCACCCCCAACAATAAGCCCCGCTTTCTGGAAGCGACCGAAACCGCCCTGCATTTTGGGCAGGATCAGGTTTACCTCTTTCTTCACGACCAATCCACCAAGGGGAAACCAGCCTTCCCGGAGGCCGGACATTTCTCCCGGGGTTTGCATTCGCCGAAAACCGGTCGGTCTTTCCGGTCCGCCACCCCGGCATTGTTTTCGTTCAACTCACCTCTGGGGGCTTGTCCACGCTGTCGCGGGTTTGGACGTGTCATCGAAATCGACTACCGCCTCGCCCTCCCCGACCAATCCCTTTCCATCGCAGACGGCGTCATCAAATGTTGGGAAAGTGATATCTACGGTGAATCCAAGAAAGACCTGCTGATCTTCACGAAGAAAAAAAAGATTCCAACCAACGTTCCCTTTGCCTCCCTGACTCCTGAACAGCGCGATTTCGTGATCAATGGGGAGCCGGGTTACGGTGAAGCCAATGGCAAGACTTGGCCAAAATACTGGTATGGGGTGAAGGGGTTCTTCGACTGGCTCGAGAAGAATACCTACAAGATGCACGTGCGCGTTTTCCTCTCGCGCTACCGCACCTATAACCAATGCCCCGATTGCCAAGGCCTGCGGCTACAACCCGAGTCGCTGTGCTGGCAGTGGCAGGGCAATACCCTGCCGGCTTTGTATCAGCTACCGGTTAGTGAGCTACTCGCGCGGTTGAGCCATACCATCGCCAATCCTTCTGATCCACAGGGCACCATTGCATACGATGCAATCCAGACACGGCTGCGTTACCTCGTGCAGGTGGGTCTGGGCTATCTCACGCTCGATCGCACTTCCCGAACTCTCTCGGGCGGCGAAGTCCAACGCGTCAATTTGACGAGTTGTCTGGGCACGTCGTTGGTCGACACCCTCTTCGTCCTTGATGAGCCAAGCGTGGGACTGCACCCTCGGGATATCGACCGTCTGATCAGTATTATCCGCACACTCACCGATGCCGGTAATACCGTCGTGGTCGTGGAACACGATGAGGCCATGATTCGCGCGGCAGACCATGTCATCGAAGTCGGGCCCGAACCCGGCGGAAAAGGCGGGCACATCGTGTTCACTGGCGCGCTGCATGGCTTGTTACGGGAGAAGACCAGCATTACCGGCGACTACTTATCCGGCCGTGAAACGATCGGGAATCCAGCGCAACGCCGCGCCGTTCCAGCCAAGCATCCCCGACTGCATTTTCGCAATGTCACCAAACACAACATTCGGCAACTTAGCTTGGGACTGCCATTGCACCGGTTGGTCTGCCTAAGCGGTGTATCCGGCTCCGGCAAATCGACCCTGCTCGACAATGTGATTTATCAAGGGTTGCTAGCGCAACGTAACCAAATCACGGAGGATGTAGCCACGATCGATGACATCATGGCGGATGCGGAGTTCACCGATATCGTGCTAGTCGATCAGTCACCGCTGTCCCGCACTCCGCGTTCCAATCCGGCTCTCTACTCGGAGGCGTGGGATGATATCCGCGCACTCTACGCCGCCTCCCCGGCCGCTGCGGCCGCCGGTTTCAACACCTCGAGTTTCTCCTTCAACAGCGGTGAGGGTCGTTGTGATCATTGCCAGGGATTGGGTTATGAACGAGTCGAGATGCAGTTTCTCTCTGACGTTTTTGTGCCCTGTCCGGTTTGCGAGGGCCGTCGTTTCAAGACTGAAGTCCTTGCCATCACTTGGCAGGACAAGAGTGTCGCCGATCTATTGGAAACCAGCATCAGCGATGCTCTGCCCCTGTTCACCGAACAACCCGGCATCCAACGAAAGCTGCGCTCGCTTGAATCCGTCGGATTGGGCTACCTCACCTTGGGCCAGCCGCTCAACACCCTCTCGGGTGGAGAATCCCAACGCCTGAAGCTCGTGCGTTATCTCGGCGATTTTGGCGAATCGGCCGACCAGACTCAAGGCGCCCTCCTTTTGTTGGATGAGCCGACCACCGGACTCCATCGCCATGATGTCAAACGACTGCTGAGTGTGCTGCAGGCTTTGGTCGATCGCGGACACAGCGTCGTCGTGATTGAACACAATTTGGATGTATTGAAGACCGCCGATTGGATTATAGAAATCGGACCGGAAGCAGGCGCGGAGGGTGGTCGTATCGTCGCGGAGGGTCCGCCGGAAACCATTCTGAAGTTCACGACAGCAACGACGCCGTTTCTATCGGCCAGCATGGAGGAAAATGCCGGGCTCTCTGATCTGGCGATAGCGGCTGAGGATTCGGCCGTCTATGAGTCAACTATACCCCGGCAATCGGTGCTGACGATTACCGGCGCGAGGGAAAACAATCTAAAGAATCTCTCGCTGAGTATTCCGCATCACGAGTTGTCCGTCGTCACTGGCGTTTCTGGTTCTGGTAAATCCACCCTCGCCTTCGATATCGTCTTTGCCGAGGGCCAGCGGCGATTCATGGAATCCATGACGCCCTACGCGCGGCAATTTGTCGAGCAACTGCCCCGCCCCGCCATCGATCAGCTGACCGGCATTCCGCCCACGGTAGCCATCGAACAACGCGTCACCCGCGGTTCGCGGAAATCCACTGTCGCGACCATTACGGAGGTCGCCCAATACCTGCGCTTGCTCTACGCGCGGCTCGGCGTGCAACACCACCCCGATACGGATCGGGCGGTCGAACCGCTTTCCCCCGGCCAGTTGCGCAACTTGCTCAAACGCGTTTTGGCCTCCGCTCCGGCCCGCCGGGCCAAGCATCTCTACCTGTGCGCGCCGTTGATCCGTGGACGCAAGGGTCACCATCAGCCCATCGCCACCTGGATCGCCAAACAGGGTTACGAGCTGATGCGAGCCGATGGCCAGTTGTTGGCCGTGGATGCATTCACCAAGCTCGATCGTTACCGGGAGCACGACATTGAGGTCGTGGTGGCGGATCTGAAAGAGCACGCGAAACCCGACGAGGCACTCGCTACCGCCCTGCGCATCGGCAAAGGCGCTTGTTTCCTGCTCACTCCACAGGGCAGTGTGCTGTCCTGGTTTTCCACCACCCGCACCGACATTGACTCGGGTGAATCCTTTCCGGAACTGGATCCCAAACATTTTTCGTTCAACTCCCCCCGCGGTTGGTGTCCGAGTTGCCGCGGCCACGGCCGGATCTTGCCTTGGATGTTGCAGCCGGCGGATGATCAAGACGATCCGCTCGCGCGTTTGCGGGAGTTCGGGGTTGAGGCAATCGAGGATGTGGCGGACGAAGGCACCCCCTGCCCGGAATGCCATGGCACCAGACTCAACCGAATCGTGCGGGCGGTGAAGCTACCGATGCGCGGCAAGCGGTCCTCGCTTTCACTGCCGGCTTTGCTGGAGAGCACCTCATCGGAATTGCTGGATCATTTGCGACACCTCGCCCTCAACCAACGTGGCAAATTGATCACCCAAGACATCCTGCCGCAAATCGAGGAACGGTTGAAATTCCTAGATCATGTCGGCCTGGGTTACCTCTCACTTGATCGCCCCACCGAGACCTTGTCCGGCGGTGAAGCCCAACGCATCCGACTAGCCGCCCAACTGGGTTCCAACCTCTCCGGTGTGCTCTATGTGCTGGATGAACCGAGCATCGGTTTGCACGCCCGGGACAATGACCGGCTGATCGACACCCTGCAATCGCTGCGGGAGAAAGGGAATACGCTTCTGGTGGTCGAACACGATGACGAGTTGATGGAACGCGCTGACGGCATCATCGACCTCGGACCGGGCGCCGGCGTGCATGGCGGTGAGCTGCTCTTCGCGGGCACCCCAGCGGAAATTAAACGCAGCGCGAAGTCCCTCACCGGTTTGTTTCTCAAACAAGGCATCCGGCATCCGTTGCGCGGAGCCTATCGCCCGCTGCCCGCCCAACCTAAACGCCCCGCCAAACCGTCACTCTGGCTGGAACTGAAATCAGCATCGTTCCGCAATCTCAAACAGATCACCCTCAGGCTACCATTGGGCCGACTCATCATGGTGGCCGGTCCCAGCGGCGCGGGTAAGTCCACCCTGTTTCGTGATGTGCTGCATCCCGCCGTCACCCATGCGATCAAATCCGGTCAAGCGCGCCTGACCGGCAAAGCCTTCGTGAAGGCCACCGGGTTCGCGGCGGAATCCGCCAAATCGATCGCCCCTTTTGCTGAATTAAATGGCGCCCATGAATTCAAATCCGTGATCGAGGTGGATCAGGCGCCCATCGGCAAAACCCCGCGTTCCACTCCCGCGACCTATCTGGGCATTTTCGATCTCATCCGTCAGTTCTTCGCTTCACTGCCGGACGCCAAGATCCGCGGATACACAGCTTCACGTTTCTCTTTCAACACCGCGGGTGGACGTTGCGAACCTTGTAAGGGTGGCGGACGCATCAAGCTGGAGATGGCGTTCATGCCGAACACCTACCTGCCATGTGATGATTGCCGCGGATCGCGCTATGCCCCCGAGCTCAAGGACATTACTTGGAAGGGAAAAAATATTGGGGAGGTGCTGCAACTCACTTTCGAGGAGGCCCTCGCTTTCTTCGATTTTCATTCCCAGCTCTCCCAGGTTTGCCAGCTCATGGTCGATTGCGGATTGGGCTATCTCACCCTCGGTCAAAGCTCACCTTCACTCTCCGGTGGCGAAGCCCAGCGCTTGAAACTGGTGACTGAGCTCGCCCATGGCTTGGCGACTTACACCGAACGTTCCCGTGGCATCCAACGGCAGAACCTCTATCTGCTGGAGGAGCCCAGCATCGGGTTGCACCTGAGTGACTGCGAAAAACTCATTGGCGTATTGCACTCCCTCGTCGAACAGGGCCACACCGTCGTCGTGATCGAACACCACTTGGATTTGTTGGCCGAGGCCGACTATATCGTGGAACTCGGCCCGGAGGGTGGCCCCAAGGGTGGCTGCTTGATCTATCAGGGCGAACTCGCGGGTCTGCTCAAGTGCAAGGCCAGCCCCACCGCGCCTTACCTGAAGTCAAAGTTCAAGACCTGATGCGCACTAACTTTTCAGTGCCTTGTTCACCGCCTCGACTATCACTTCGGATTTCAAGGGCTTAAGCAGGCAATCACTCAAACCGGCCAGGGCCACACTGCGGGAGATCAATTCCGGGTTCATATAGCCTGTGACCAGAATGCGTCGGGTCCCGGGAAACAACGTGCTCATACGGCTCAGGAAATCGAGGCCCAGTTCCCCCGGCATGAGGTGATCGCACACCACCACATCGTATTTTCGCGAGGCCATCATCAATTCCGCTTCACTGGCCGAGGTGGCCGTTTCCACATCAAATACGTTTCCAACCTCAGGCTGAAGGCATCGAGCATCGCGCGCTCATCATCCACCAGCAATACCACCGGGCGATGCTCGGTTGGTTGATTGCCTTCACTCATGTCGTGAAGAATTAGGCGCTGGCCATTGCGACACTGACATCATGCATCTTGGCGGCATCCCGCACTACCTTGAGCAACTCAGCCATCGAGACCGGTTTCAACAGGTAGCGGAACAAAGCCGCTTCATTGACACTGCGTAGCAAAATCTCCGGCTTCATGTAGCCGGTAACGAGAATGCGCTGCATGTGTGGGTATTCCTCCCGCGCGCGCACCAGAAAGCTCATGCCATTGCCGCCCGGCATCAGGTGATCCGCCACCACCACCTTGAATGTCTTCTTGTGCAGGATGAATTCGGCCTCACGCACGTTGTTGGCCGTCGTCACTTCAAACTGGGTGCCCAATGCTGCACTAAAAACGTCCAGAAGCGGCTGTTCATCGTCGATCAACAGCTCACCACCGAATTGCTTAACAATCGTAGCAATTCCGGCTACACCATCTTTCATATTGCGGCGGCCAACGGCCATCTCGCCCAACTCCCCGCCGGGCTGATCTCCCCTCAGACCATCCTGAGCAAGACCGACCTCGGTAATACCTTGCTCCACGAAGCGGCTGAATCCGGCGCTTTGGATCAGATGCCAACGGATTATCTCACGGCGGAGAATCTGCTGACCAAAAATATCAGTGGCGAAACCGTATTTCATGTCGCCGCGCTCAACGGCAACTTTGCCCAAATACCACCTGCACTGATATCCTCCGCAGCGCTCATGGAGAAGACCAATTCTGGTGACACGGTTTTCCATGCCGCCGCAATTGCCAGTCAACTGGGGCAAATCCCGGCAAAATTCCTGACCCATGACCACCTCGTCGTCGCCAGCAAATCCGGCTTCACCGTCATCCACGCCGCGGCTGAAACCGGCCAGCTCAACAAGATCCCCAAGGCCGAGATAAATCGCGAGCTGCTGCTCACCCGCAACGATAACGGTGACACCCCCCTCCATGCCGCCGCTTATGAGGGTCACTTGGACCAGATCCCTGCCACGCTCATCACGGCGGATTTACTTTCCGTAAAGAATTACGAAGGAGTCAGCGTCGGGCGTCTTGCCATCGAACGCGGTTTTGTGGAGCAATTGCCTGTTTCGCTGCAGCCAAAACGCCCCGGCGTAATCGGTAAATTCCTGCAAAAGTCAGGCTTTTCGCGCGCACCCTTCGGTTAAGCGAAGCCGTTGTATTGGCTGGTTCCGCCGGTTGGTCGGCGGCGAGTTATCTGCGCGATGTCACACTTTGCGCTTTTCGCCATCGGGCGGGTGGCTTTCACTGGTCGTTCAATTTACAAAATGAACACCACCATCACCGCTATCACTGCACGTGAAATTATCGACTCCCGGGGCAATCCCACGGTTGAAGTTGATGTCAGACTCGCCGACGGCACCCTTGGCCGCGCCGCGGTCCCATCCGGGGCCAGCACGGGAGAACATGAGGCCATCGAATTGCGTGACGGCGACAAGCAGCGCTACGTTGGCAAAGGCACGCTGAAGGCCGTGGGCAACGTCAAGAGTCTCATCGCTCCTGCCCTCGTCGGTTGGGATGCCTGCGACCAAGTCGGCATTGATAACGCCATGATCAAGCTCGATGGCACCAAGACCAAGGCCAAGCTCGGCGCCAACGCCATCCTCGGTGTTTCCCTCGCCACCGCCCACGCCGCCGCCGCTTCCGTCAATCTGCCCCTCTACAAATACATCGGCGGTCCCAACGCCAAGGTCCTTCCGGTCCCCATGATGAACATCATGAACGGTGGAGCCCACTCGGATGCTCCCATCGATTTCCAGGAGTTCATGATTCGTCCGGTCAACTTCGACACATTCTCCCAAGCCCTGCAGGCCGGTTGCGAAGTGTTCCACTCCCTTAAAAAGGTGCTCAAGTCCAAGGGCCTCCAAACCGCCGTAGGTGACGAAGGCGGCTTCGCCCCCAACTTGGCCTCCACCACCGATGCCCTCGATGCCATCGCCGAGGCCGTCAAGGCCGCCGGTTACAAGCTCGGCAAAGACATCATGCTCGCCCTTGATGTCGCCGCCTCGGAATTCTACGACGCCAAGAGCAAGAAATACGTCTTCAAGAAGAGCACCGGCCAGAAGTTCTCCGGTGATGAATTCGTCGCCTACTACAAGGAGCTCGTCGCCAAGTATCCGATCGACTCCATCGAGGACGGTTGCGCCGAAAACGATTGGGCCACGTGGAAGAAACTCACGGAAGCTCTGGGCGATCAGATCCAGCTCGTCGGCGACGATCTCTTTGTCACCAACACCGAGTTCCTCCAAAAAGGTATCGCCACCGGCACGGCCAACTCGATCCTCGTCAAGGTCAACCAAATCGGCTCCCTGACCGAGACCCTCGACGCCATCGAACTCGCCCATAAGAATAAGTATACCGCCGTCATCTCGCACCGCTCCGGCGAAACCGAGGACGTGACCATCGCCGACATCGCCGTGGCCACCAACGCGGGCCAGATCAAGACCGGTTCCGCCTCACGCACTGACCGCGTGGCCAAATACAACCAACTCCTCCGTATCGAGGAAGAACTTGGTTCCACCGCGATCTACGCCGGTCGCCGGTAAAGCCCGGGCATTCTCCCCTAGGTTAAAGCCGATCCTTAACCAGATCGGCTTTTTTTGCGCACACCGGCCTCGACCTGCGGTCAGATAAAACTAATCCTATGTTTATGCGTATCACGGCCATCACCTCCCTCTTCCTCGCCGCCACCTGCCTTCTCGGGGCAGCCGAAACCAAGGAAACTGCTGAAGATAAATCTGAGGCAAAACCAGCTGAGGCTCCTGCCGCAGACAGTGCCGCGCCTGCCGAATCGACCGCCACAGCAGAGGTCGACCCGGTGTTGCTAATGCCGGAATACCAGGTCAGCAGCAGCCGGATTTCGGAACTCGATATCCAAATCAAGAAATTGGACAAGACCATCGCACGGGCGAAGAAAAAGCTGAAACCCAGTGAACTGGACGAAACGCTCAACGGCGATGATACGCCCAAAGCCATGTTGATCTTTGGTGGCAAGACCGCCAGTCAACGCAAGAGTGTCGCGGCTGAGCGGGTCAACCTGATGGAGACGGAACGCGATATTCTCGAGGCCATGAAGCACGTGCGCACAAAGAAGGAAGAAGAGGATCTGAAGACCCAGCTCAACGCCTTCAAGACCATGCGTCGTGAACTCGACGAAACCCTGCGCTAAGTCCCGTCTACTATTCGACCCTGAGGATATAGCCGCGCAGATACTCGCTTTCAGCCATGGTCACCAATACCGGATGATCCGCCGGTTGGTGACAAAATTCCTCCACGTGCACGCGGCGTTTTGCATCCGCCGCCGCCGCCGCAATGACTCCGCGCAGATCCGCATCCTGCATATGATGGGAGCAGGTGTAGGTCGCCAGCACCCCGCCCGGCACCAAGCGTTGCATCGCGCGCAAATTGATTTCCTTGTAGCCGCGCAACGCTCCCTCCAAAGCACTCTTTGACTTCGCAAAGGGTGGCGGATCGAGCACGATCACATCCCAGAGCGCTTCCTTCGTCCGCACCGGAGAATTGAACCAGTCAAAGACATTGGCTGATTCGAATCGCGCGGCGACCTCGTTACGCGCCGCATTCTTGCTCGCTTGCGAGATGGCGTCATTCGCGCTGTCGAGCCCCAACACCTCCGTAGCGCCGCTCCGGGCCGCGTGCAGTGCAAAAGAACCCTGGTTGCAAAAGGCATCGAGCATCCGTTTGCCCCGGCAGTATTTCGCCACCACCGCGTGCTGTTGGCGCTGATCCAGGTAAAATCCGGTTTTCTGCCCGTGCTGGAGATCGAGCCAATAATCCATGCCATCGATCGTGGCCCAGCGCGGCTCCCAATCCTGACCCGAGCGGGTATGCACTTCCGCCATCAAACCCTCCAGACGGCGCAAGTTGGAATCATTGCGAAAAATCACTTCTTTGGCTCCGGTCAATTCGGCCAACAGATCGCCGATCTTTGTGCTGTGAAAATCCATCGCAAGGGTCTGGATCTGCACGACAATCGTATCGCCAAATTGGTCGGCCACCACTCCCGGCAGTTCATCCGATTCCGACCATACTAATCTTTGATACGCCAATGCTGGCTCGCCTGCAACCGTCTGACGGCGTGCGACCGAGCGGTGTAAAGCCGCACGTAAATACGCTTCATCCAGTTCCAGCCGCTCCCGACTCAACCGGCGCCAGATGATCTGCGATTTCGAATTGTAGATGCCACTGCCCAAAAAACGGCCCGCCCGGTCACGGCACTCAACCACCCGACCGTCGTGTTCCGTGCCCAGGAGTGCCTCCACTTCATTGGCGAACACCCACGGGTGACCGGTCAGGATGCGCGCTTTGGCGTTGGCTTTGAGTTTGAGCGTATCGGACATGGAAGCATCATTCCGGCTTTCGGTCCGCAGAGAAGCCAAAACTCCGGGCTTTCCCTCTGGCGCCAATCATGATGAGTTCATCCTTTCCGCCATGTCACCCGCTCAAGAAATCGCCCGCCGTCGCACCTTCGCGATCATCTCGCATCCCGATGCGGGCAAGACCACGTTGACCGAGAAGTTCCTGCTTTATGGCAATGCCATTCACCTCGCCGGCGCGGTCAAGGATCGCAAAAACGCCCGCGCGACCGCTTCGGACTGGATGGAAATTGAGAAGCAACGCGGCATTTCCATTTCATCCACCGTCCTGCAGTTCGACTATGCGGGTTGCGCGGTCAACCTGCTCGATACTCCCGGTCACAAGGATTTTTCCGAGGACACCTACCGGGTGCTCACCGCGGTTGATGCGGCCTTGATGGTCATCGATACAGCCAAGGGCGTGGAGGCACAGACCCGCAAGTTGTTTGAGGTCTGCCGACGTCGGGGCGTGCCGATCTTCACCTTCATGAACAAGTGCGATCGGCCGACGCGCAATCCGATCGAACTCCTTGACGAGTTGGAAACCGTGCTCGGATTGCAGGCTTCACCGGTCATCTGGCCGCTCGGCAATGGACCGGATTTCAAAGGCGTCTTTGATCGTCGCAGCAAGCAGGTCCACCTTTTCGAACGCGTGCCCAGCGGCGCCTTCCAAGCGCCCGTCAAGGTCTCCTCAATTGAGGATGCCACCGTGCGCGAAAAGTTGGAGGACTACACCTTCAACGAGGTCACCGAACAACTGGCGATGCTCGATGGCGCCGGCCATCCTTTTGATCTCAAGGCGGTGCAGGCCGGTCAGCAGACCCCCGTCTATTTTGGTTCGGCCATCAATAATTTCGGGATTCAGCTTTTGCTGAATGGATTCCTCAAGGATTCCGTGCCGCCCGCCCCTCGCCAATCGGTTAGCGTAACGGTCCCGGGGTTACCCGGTCCCACCGAGGCCCGCGAAATTCCGGTCACGCACGAAAAATTCTCCGGCTTTGTCTTCAAGATCCAGGCCAACATGGATCCCAAGCACCGCGACCGGATTGCCTTCATCCGCGTTTGCTCGGGCAAATTCACCCGCGACATGACGGTTATTCATCAGCGCACCGGCAAGACCGTGCGGCTGTCATCCTCCCACAAGCTATTTGGTCAGGATCGTGAGACAGTGGACGAAGCCTGGCCGGGCGACGTTATCGGTTTGGTCGGTCACAGTGAATTCGGTATCGGTGACACCCTGACGGAGGATCGCAGTATCTGCTATGACGAGATTCCTCGTTTCGCCTCGGAAGTTTTTGCGTATATCTCCAATCCTATCCCGGCGGATTCCAAGAAATACCGCGCCGGATTGGAGCAGCTTTTGCAGGAAGGTGTCGTGCAATCCTTCACCGCCCGCAATGCCCCTCCCGGCGCCACCTTGCTTGCGGCCGTCGGCGTCCTCCAATTCGAGGTCGTCCAGCATCGGCTCAAGGGTGAATACAAGGCGGAGTCGCGCCTCGTGCCCGCACCATGGACCTTGTTGCGCTGGTTGGAACCCCACCCGGCCTTGGATGATCTTTCGTCCATCATTGTCGCCAGTGGCGTCAGCTTCGGTAGTGATAAATTCGACCATCCGGTCGTCCTTTTCCCTAACGAATGGTCCATGAGCTATTTTGCGGAAAAGAATCCGGAATTAAAGATGCACGAGCAGCCGCTGGAGCAGATGCAGGGCAAATAATCCCGGCTTATTTGGTATCGGGATACCTGCTATTCGAAGGTAGAATCTGCTTTTCGCTCGCACCGTTGTTAAATCTCTACTGGCTCGGTCCAATGAATTTTATGCGCCGCGGTTTCGTCGCAATCGTATTACTGCTCACCACCGGGCTTACCCAAGCCATCTTGGCTGCGGATGACGTCTATAAGGGCGCCATCATCATCGATGCAGCTTCGGGTCAGGTCATCTTCGAGGACAACGCCGACATCGTCAGTCCCCCGGCCAGCATCACCAAATTGATGACCTTTCTCGTCGTGCAGGACCGCATCGATAGTGGAGCCATCACGCTCGAGACTCAGGTTCCAGTGAGCGCCGCCAGTTCCAAGATCGGCGGCACCCAGGTTTGGTTGAAACAAGGCGAATCATTTACCGTGGAGGAGATGCTCTATGCCCTGATGATTCAGTCGGCCAACGATTGTGCCCATGCCCTTGCGGTCGCGATCGCCGGGAGCCCGGATGCCTTTGTCGAGCTCATGAACGCGAAAGCCAAGGAACTGGGCATGACCCATACGACCTTTCGCAGTCCCCATGGTCTGCCGCCGTCGAACCGAAAGATCGCCGACGGGGATCTCACCTCCCCCCGCGACTTGGCGACCATCAGCCGTTACCTGCTGCAGC
>Ga0222714_10001165_pt1 | contig 29812 bp, 41 predicted proteins | sample C33_3DmetaG_FD_165048 | JGI IMG/M metagenome (GOLD analysis project Ga0222714, IMG submission 165048) | Estuarine water microbial communities from San Francisco Bay, California, United States - C33_3D | ecosystem: Environmental > Aquatic > Marine > Unclassified | place: USA: California... | reverse complement strand
AGTATGCCAGCTATCATTGCTAAGATGCTAATAGATTTCTTCATTGTTTCCTCCCATTGAAGTAAGCACGGAGCGATCACTCCCTCGGTGATGAGACGAGCGAACGCTGAAAAAAAGTGGAGGCTGGAAGAACCCCAACCCCCACCAAACCGGAGACCTAAGCGAGATAAGATCTCCGGGGAGCTACCAACTACAGGTTAAGCTCTGCCCTCCGACGCATCTCGTCGAGGACACCCGAATGATGACCGACGCCCCAGCCAATGCCGAATCCGGTGACAGCCATCACTAACATCATAAATAAAGTAAATCCCATGTCACTCTCCTCGAGGTTGATAGGTGAAATCCAAGCCGCACTCATACAGCTTGGAGAAGGTAGAGAATTTGATCGGCTGGAAACCACTGAAGGCAGCACGTTGGCAATACCTATAGTAAGCCAAAGCCATTAGCGAGAATGTTTCTGAGTCCATGATGACTCCTCCCATGTGTCGAATTCGTAACGGAACTCCCAATCCCTGCGGAACTCTTGGTAGTCATTCCAGAGTAAGCCACAGCCAACACCCATGCCAAAGCCGACGAACATGCAGCCGACAGCCCAGCCTCCGAAGACTACGAAACCTGCTACGAATGCCAAGAACAGACATCCGATGATGACAGGTAGATCGCTATCACTTAGAAGCCAGCGATAGAATGTCATTTCCTTGTTAGTAAACATGTAAGACTCCTAAGAAGATAGCAGCAAGGAGGATTTACCCAGCTTGAGCTGGCGACCTCCCGCTGACCTAAGGATTTACCTAGCTTCGGCTAGCGACCTTAGGATTAAATGTAGGGTTAGCGCGGGGAAACCTGAGAACAGGCACCCCGACGCATATAGAGAAGACTACTAGTTAAGCATTAGTAGCCTTAGCACAAAACATGGCACGTAAGATGATCTCAGCCTCAATAACCATCTCATCCTTAGAACCAGAACGTGAGAGCTTATCCAAAGCCTGAAGAGCCTTAGTAGTCATCTCGATCTCAGATGAAGTCATACGAGCTAAGACTCGACCACCCTTTGCAGCCAACTCAGTCTTGTCACGCTTCGAAGCAGGAGATGTCCGAATTGCCCAGCTAGCCTCCCAAGAGGTAGTAGGAATGTCACCAGCAAAGATGCCACGCTCAGCCATAGCCATCAAACGAGCCTTCTGTGCTGCAGTGATAGGACGAACTTGTGTAGATGTAGTCATGATGAACTCCTTAAGTAAGATAAAGTACAGCGTTGATATAAAGGGAAAGTGAAGCGACCTTCCCGAAGGGAAAGAAGGGCGCGTAGCGCTGATTGAATTAAGGTGAAGATTGGTACAAGGGATACCCTAGTCAGTTCCAAAAAAGTTAATGAAAACAAGGGGACTTCCCGCACGCGAGTCTAATTGTTCCACAAATAGCAACAATTACCCCTGATTGTCGCTGGAAACAAGGAGAATGGACGCTAAGAACTCCGATAGGTAGCAATAGAACTCCTACATGAACCCCCCACCCGGCACCCAAGGGTACTACCCCCCGGGGGCTAAGATACAGCAGTATCCGGTATGCACACGGAACACCCAACTTTGGAGTAGAATCAGAAAAGGAGGTGCCCGATGAAAATTTTAGATGCGGGGAAGAATTGGATTAGGTTGAATGAGACAGATTATCGTTTGAAAAAACTGCAACAGTTATTGCCAGACGTTGAGAGCTGGGTAGCAAAGCAGGATCCTAGGGTTGTGACTGCTCAGTATTGGGGAGTGACTAAGGACAGCCCGACGGAAACAACGGTTGCTAACTTGACAAGCAATCAGGAGTATGTGTCTGAGGAACTTGAGGTGACGTATGAGGACATCATGCGGGAGTTTCCATATTTGAAAGAGTTGTTCAAGGAGTTGGAACTGCAGCCTTACCTTGGCACGAACAAGATTGGCAATTGGGGAATACATCGGCACTGCTACAACCCCACCTCCCGGTGGAACCTTGTGATGATTGGGGAGGGGAATAAGGGAGCGCGTGGAGAATTTTTTGAATACGAGGACGACAGGCCAGCCGACCCGGATTGGGATTACGAGTATGACATCTTGGATGAGTGCGAGGAAGAGGAAGCCCGGAAGATTGAGACGTGCTATCTGAACGAAGGTGATTGGTACAGCATCGATACGTGGCAGTGGCATTCCCATCTGTGCGAGGGCAGGGGGAAGTGGCACCCCTCTAGGGCGTGGCTAATGCACTTCAAGTACGCACCGGATAGGGATGGCATACACGAAGTGTTGCGGAACTTGTCAAGCTGGGGAGTACGGCGTTTGGTTTGGCGCTGGGCTCAGGAACGTAAGTACCGGGACGGGACTCACAGTCTCTAACAGGTGGGGCATAACATAACAGTAGTTACTATTTTTCAAACACCTTATGTTATACTTGTGGCACAATTGAGAATAGTGTGCATATATAGCTAACAACATCTAGCGCGGGATAGCGCAGCGGTAGAGCACTGGACTCATAATCCAGAGGTCGGAGGTTCGAGTCCTTCTCCCGCAACCAACTTAACACCCCCTGCTCATCCTACACAGAGATTGGATTGACCGGGGGGTTTTCTTTTGAGGGCTTATGTTACAACCCAATCAACTCCAAGAGTTCTTGAACCGCGTGGAAGTTCTGCGTGGGGTTCAGGTCGGCTACGAGTCTGATCTGAAGAAGGCGATAGCGCCGCATGTGGTGATGCTGTCTGGGATGGTCAACGTCCACGGCACCCCTCATTTGTTTGAGGCCGAGATCAACTTGGCTGAGTTCCATTCCCACGACGACTTGATGCTTCTTGCCAAGCGCATGATCCAAGCGTTCTCTAAGGCTGGGGTTGACGTACAAACCTAAGGAAACTAAATGGCAGCTAGAATTAAAAAGATTCGTCACGATGAGAATACCCGGCTGAAGATCCAAGCTGCTCAGCTAATCAATCGTCTTGAGGCACATGCCCGTGGTGAGGTCGAGATGACTACCACCCAAGTTCGTGCCATCGAGATTCTCCTGCGCAAGATCCTGCCTGACTTGGCTGATGTCCGTATGGAAGTCGATGCACAGCCAATTACCTTCAACCTGAACATGGGTGCTCCCCAAGAAGAAGGAGACGAGTAATGGGTCACTGCGCTGATTGGAACAGGAAGTCCTTCAAGAAGGGCCCGGTCAAGATGGCTGATGGCGGTGACGTACCCAGCCTAGGCTATGAACCAGAAGTCGAAGACTACGAATCCCCTGTCGAGCTTTCCTACTCCGCATCCGGTCAAGGGGTGGGAGACTTCGGTGGCGGTGGCCGCATTGGAAAGACTTTTCATTTAGACAATGACGACTCTGTTAACGTGGGCGTTAGCGGCTCACACTGGAAAGGTGGCGGGCAAGCGGGCAAGAGCCTTGATGCTGTTGACGCTACCTACAAGAATAAGTTCGGCAGCATGGGCGTAGCCTACGAACCCGGACGACAGAAAGTCCAGTTTACTTTTTACAAAGAGTTCTAATCTGTGAGTTATCAATTCAACTACAGCCCTCCGGGTAAAGAAGCAGCCAAGTTCCATGCGGCTAACGGATTCGTCCGTGGACTGATGGGGCCTGTTGGTTCTGGCAAGTCGTCCTCCTGCTGCGTGGAGATTGTTTCCCGAGCACTACGACAACGCCCGAGCCAAGATGGCATACGCCGTTCGCGCTGGCTGATTATCCGTAACACGTACCCTGAGCTGAAGTCCACAACCATTAAGACATGGGAGCAATGGTTCCCTACTGAGGTGGCTCCAATCAAATGGGATACACCTATCACCTCGACGTTCCGCATTGGCGACATCGGAGATGGCACTGGCATGGAGCTTGAGGTAATGTTCATGGCTCTGGACAAACCAACCGAGACAGGCAAGCTAAGATCATTGGAGCTTACAGGCGCATGGATTAACGAGGCCAGCGAAGTTCCAAAAGAAATCTTCGATATGGTCACACAGCGTGTAGGCCGTTATCCATCGAAGACCCAAGGTGGCCCAAGCTGGCACGGAATCATTTTAGATACCAACCCGCCCGATGACGACCATTGGTATTATCAGGTAGCAGAGGAAGAGAAGCCTGAGGGGTGGGAGTTTTTCCGTCAACCCGGCGGTCTGCTTAAGCTGCAGAAGGAAGATGGCACAGATGATTACCAGCCTAACCCTCACGCAGAGAATGTCAGGAACCTGCCGAATGGCTATGGGTATTACTTCCAGCAGTTAGCATCCAAGACGGATGATTGGATCAATGTCTTTTGTTTGGGTAACTACGGTGCCACGATGGATGGCAAGCCTGTGTATCCAGAATACAACGACAAGGTTCACTGCTTGAAAGACGATGCTGAACCCCAGCCGGGACTACCGCTGATTCTGGGGTGGGACTTTGGTTTGACTCCTGCTTGTATTATTTTGCAAGAGACAGCCAGAGGAGCGCTACACGTTGTTGATGAACTGGTATCCGAAGACATGGGTATCCGTGAGTTTGCTAACGATGTGGTTAAACCTTTCCTTAATAACAAGTATGCGCACTTTCAGATCGTGTCTGCTGGCGACCCTGCTGGCAGTATTAGATCCCAAACCGATACGAGGACTTGCTTTCAAGAACTTCTCGAGGCCGGGATTTATACGGAACCCGCTTCGACAAACGATTGGATCCCGCGCCGTGAGTCCGTAGCCTACTTCATGACGAAGATGACGGATGGCAAGCCGGGCTTTATGTTGAACCCGCGGTGTAAGAGTCTGAGGAAGGGTTTCCTCGGTAGATACAAGTACGAACGAATAAAGACTTCTGGCCTAGCTAGGTATAAAGACAGGCCGCTCAAGGATGATTACTCCCACCCACAGGATGCTTTGCAGTACGGGTGTATGAAAATCCGCAGCGGTACTCAACCAGCTCGTGCAAGATCCGTTAAAAAAGTCTCTGCAAGGGGATGGACATAAATGAGTTACAGCTTAAAGCGCCCACAAGTTGAAGCATCAATCACCGACCTAGAAGATCAGGAGAGCAATTCGCGTTTTGAATCGCGTCTCAGCGCCTACGTTCGCAAGAGTTGGGATGAGGCTAAGGTTGCAAAGTCGCTAATCACTGAGCGTCTATTGAAGTGTGAGCGTCAACGTCGGGGTGAGTATGACCCTGAGCGCATGGCCGAGATCAACCGCATGGGTGGCTCCGACATCTTTATGATGTTGACAGATGTGAAAGCTCGTGCCGCTGAGTCGTGGATCCGTGATGTGATGCTAAGTCAGCAAGAGCGCATCTTCGATCTGAAGGTGTCAAGCTATCCTGACATGCCGCCTGAGATGAAGCGCGGTATCGTAGATCAGGTTCGCGTTGAGGCAGAAGAGTTCTTGGCACAAAGCCCTGAGCCTATTCACCCCGAAGCTTTCCGTGCTCGTATGGAAGAAGTCCACGATGCAACCTTGGCACGTATGCGCGAGGAAGCGGAGGACGCGGCACGTCGCATGGGGCAAAAGATCGATGACCAGTTGCGCAAGGGTGGATTCTCTGGTGAGCTGAAGAAGTTCATCAATGACTTTACCACGTACCCTACCGCCATAATGAAAGGCCCGATTATCAAGCGCGGCAAGGAGATGGCGTGGGGGCCGAACTTTACTCCTATCGTATTAACAAATTATAAAGAAGATTTCCAACGGGTCAGTCCTTACGACATCTTCCCTTCGCCAGCATCTACTGGCACAAATGACAACTATCTAATCCAGCGGCACTTCCTGAACCTGCGTTCCCTTGAGGCTATGCGCGGAACGCCCGGGGTTAATGATGAAGAACTGGAAACAGTCATCAGCCGCTTTGGTGTGTCTGGTTATCGTAACTGGATCCAAGGTGACAATGAGCAGCGCAACTTGGCTGGCAAACCTTTCCAGTATCCAATCAACGCAGGAGAAGTTGAGACCGTTGAGTTTTGGGGTTCTGTCCCCGGCACGATGCTTCTTGAGTGGGGCATCGAAGACGAGATCGATCCTGACGCAATCTATGAGATTGATGCTTGGTGGACTGACGGTGCCTTATGGAAATGCGTCATCAATCCAGATCCGCTAGGCGACCGTCCTTACTTCATTGCCTCGTGGGAAGATGTGCCTGATTCGTTCTGGGGCGTTGCGCTTCCAGAGATCATGCGCGACACGCAGGTTATGTGTAACGCAGCGGCTCGTTCGATTGCAAACAACATGGGTGTTGCATCTGGCCCACAGGTGGAAGTCACAGTTGACCGACTGCCTGATGGCGAGGACATCACCGACATCTATCCTTGGAAGATCTGGCAAACCACCAGTGACAAAACCGGGGGTGGTCAACCTGCTATCCGTTTCTTCCAGCCTAGCTTGAACGCTGGTGAGTTGATGCAAGTCTTCGTGCAGTTTGCCAAGCAAGCCGACGAAGTAACTGGCATCCCTAACTATGTGTATGGTAGCTCCGCTGTATCTGGCGCTGGTCGTACAGCATCCGGTCTGTCTATGTTGATGGACAATGCCAGCAAAGGTATCAAACAAGCAATTGCAAACATTGATACAATAGTAGCAGGTATAGTCCAGAAACTATATATTCACAATATGATGTTCGATCCTGATCCTTATATCAAGGGCGACTTCAGTGTGATTGCTAAAGGTGCAATTGGTCTGCTGCACAAAGAGACCTTACAGATGCGCCGCAATGAGTTCCTCATAGCAACAGCAAATCCGATTGATTCTCAAATCACTGGCTTGGGTGGCAGAGCATATCTGTTACGCGAAGCTGCTCGTGGTCTGCAGATGGATACGGATAAGCTGGTACCAAATGCTGAGAACATGCAACAGCAAGAGATCAATATGAAGGCTCAAGCTCTAGCGCAGCAGATGGTTCAACAGTTGGCAATGCAGATGCAAGCGCAGCAGCCACCTTCGCCAGCAGAGATCCCGCAGTCGCAGCCCCTACCACCTGAGCCGCAGATGTTGGCAGACGGTGGGCAGGTTGGGATGACGGAAGAACAAGCCATACAAAACGATATGGCTGATCGCATCTTGGCAGCATTAGCAGAAAACAATTTGGTCAATCAATAAGGAGACTAGAATGTACGGCAAAATGAAATCGCAAAAAGGCCCACTGAAGGGCAAAGAAGAGATGCCTAAGATGGGCAAAAAGAAAATGGCTAACGGTGGTATGGCTAAACACAAGATGCCTGATGGCAAAATGATGCCGGGCAAAAAGCATAAGGGGAAGTAAATGTCAGGACACGTCCCAGAGTGGATGCGTGGCAACCACAAAAAAACCACGAACTCGAAGGTGGAGCACGGCGTTAAGAGTCGCCCCATCTTCCATGCGGAGAATGTTCACCGGGACAATCCTTTAAGAGAGAAGTCCCCGCACTCCGCTGCAGCTTATCTTGCTGATGGCGGTATGCCTGAAGAGGCAGTGCTGAAGCAGATGGGTCTTGATGCTTCTAACCGTGAGCGTGAAGCTGCTGGTAGCCCCGGCATTGTTGGCGGCTTTAGGAATCTCATCGAGCGTTTCAAAGAAGGCAACATCGATGCTCCCGGTAGTTTAGCGTATGAGCGCTATGGTGCTGGTCGCGGTAAGCGTGAGTATGAGAACCAGAAGGCTTTCGCTGAGAACGCCAAGATGCAAGGCGACGGTATGCGCGACGCTGGTATGGTTATGCGCGGCGACAAGATGAAGGTCATGGATGCCAACAAGGGCGCTGAGATAAGTGCTGTTCCCGATCAGGACAAGGGCGAACTGAAACCTTTGTCATCGAAGCCATCTATGTCTTATCAAAATGCAAGCATCGATGAGATGAAGGCTGATGCTTTAAAGGGCGGCGCTAATCTTCCTAAGATGGATCCCAACGCTGTGCCACGTCCGATGGGCGACGCTGAGACTAAGCCGAAGCGCACTCGGTCTACAGGCAAGGATGCTCCCGCAAGGAACACGGCACCCAACAGCCAAGGCACAAAACCTGCTGAGCCTAAGGATTCCACAGCTAAGCGAGTGGTCATACCTAATAATCCTCGTCCTCCTGCGGATAATGCAACCCGTAAGACTAAGCCGGGTGCCCGTGGTGGAGACGCAGAGACACGTAAGTCAAAGCCGTACCCAGCAGAACAAGCAGTCCAGAACCTCGGTAAGAGATTCAAGGAGGCTGACGATGCTTACAAGAAAGCTCCCAACGCTGTCAACAAGCAGATGAGGGACGAAGCTTTGAAGCGGTACGAGAAGGCAGCAAAAGAATCTAAGAGGTAATGTGTGTTAAACCAAATCAATATAGAAACAATTAACGCTCTCGCGCAACTGCAAGGCAACCTTCACTTCGAACAAGTGAAACAGTGGCTTGCAGAATCCCTGAGAGAACTGGACGAGATCACCCCACAGACCAAGGACGAAGTTCAACTTCGCTGGAACCAAGGTGCTCAACAAGTTCTCTCTACCTTTCTACAGAAAGCAAATGGGGCGGAAGAGACGATTAGAAAGATTCGGTCGAGATAATCGACGATCCCTAAGCTAACAGGGTTGAGTTAGCAATAATGAAAATCTTAGATAACCTGACGAGGCTCTGAGACTCATGGAGAACTTATGGCAATCCCACGCAAAGTACGCGAAGCTGAAGAACGAGCAGAAGCTCTGCACAAACAGTTTTATGAGAACCAACCTGTGCCTGAGCCGAACCCGGAACCACCTACACCTGATCCTGAACCGGATCCTACACCACCATCTGACCCTGCACCAGATCCAAATCTGGAACAAGGGAATGGCGGGATTCCACCACAACCGGAGCCGCCAGCCCCGCCTGAGGATGATAAGTGGGAACACCGTTACAAGGTAATCGAGGGTAAGTACAGGGCCGAAGTTCCTCGTATGGCCGCGGAAAACAAAGAGCTTAGGTCACAACTGGCCGAGCTTGCAGCACAAGTCGAAAGTTTGAAGAGTCAGGCAGAAGCAACCAAAGCCCCACTCATCACTGATGCCGACAAAGAGAAGTACGGAGAAGATCTGCTCGATGTTATACAAAGAGCAACTCAACAAGCTACCACCGCAAAGGACGCGGAGATTGCTGAGCTTAAACGTCGTATGGAGCAAGTAGTTACATCTACTGCAAAAACGACCGAGGCCAGCTTCTATGATCGTCTGAACGCGTTGGCACCTAATTGGGTATCACTCAACTCCGACGAACGCTTCTTGAGTTGGCTGGATGAATATGACGAGCTTACAGGTCGCACACGCCAAGACCTCCTTGAGAGTGCTGAACAAGAGCGGGATGCCGAACGTGTTGCGCGCTTCTTCCAGAAGTATGAAGCAAGCAAGCAACCCGGTGTGTCATCACCAGCTCCACTAGTCCAAAAGGATAAGCACCAAGTACCTGACAGTCACAATAGCAGACAGTCTCCTGCCGCGAAGAGATACTTCACGCGCAAAGAGATTTCTGATTTCTATTCGGCTTGCAGGGATGGGCGCATATCTTCTAAGGATATGGTGGCGATGGAAGCAGAAATCCACGCCGCATCCATTGAGGGTCGTATTCGTTAACCCTTAATCGCGGCGTACAAACTTTTTTATTTAGGAGACTAATATGTCTGTACCCGCAAGTGGTGGCTATCCTCAGTATAGCTACAATACAAACCCAAGTGGCTCAGCCTTTATTCCAGAGATCTGGTCTGGCAAGCTGCAAGTTAAGTTTTACAAATCGACCGTTCTGGCCGAAATCACCAACAACGATTGGGAAGGTGAGATCAAGAGCATGGGCGATACTGTCCATATCCGTTCGATCCCAACAATCACCATCCGTAACTACGAGAAGGGTCAAACCCTGACCACTGAGGCACCTACCTCTACTCCGATTGATCTGTTGATCGACAAGGGTAAGTACTTCGCCGTAGTCGTGGATGACGTTGATGAAGTTCAGGCAGACGTGAAACTGATGGACATCTTCTCGAACGACGCATCCGAGCAGATGAAGATCGCAATCGACAATGACGTTCTGAACAACGTAGCTGCCGACGCTGCTGCCGCTAACAAGGGCCCTGATGCTGGCGCTATCTCTGGTGACATCGATCTGGGCGAAACTGGTGCTCCGATCCACATCACTACGACTAACGTCCTCGAAAAGATCCTTGACGTTGGTCTGGTTCTCGACGAGCAGAACGTACCTGAAGATGGTCGCTGGATGGTTATCCCTTCGTGGATGGCTCCTCTGTTGAAGAACAGTGACCTGAAGCAAGCTTACCTTACTGGTGACGACACCTCGCCGCTGCGTAACGGTAAGATTGGTATGGTTGACCGTTTCACTCTGTACACAACCAACAACCTGAATGTTGTTGCCGATACAGTTGACGCATGGCACGTCCTCGCTGGTACCCGTGATGCAATCTCGTTTGCTTCGCAGATCACCAACGTGGAATCTCTGCGTTCGACCAGCACCTTCGGCAACATCGTTCGTGGCCTGAATGTTTATGGCTACAGCGTTGTGAAGCCTGAAGCTTTGGTCGATCTGTATGTTTCCAAAGTTGCTATTCCCTAATTAGGGGGTAGGGAGGGGGCTCTTACACGGGAGCCTCTTCCCATTTTTTTATCTTTAGAGGATTTATGGCTATTCAACCTACACCGCGTAACATAGAACGCAGTAAGTTTCGTTTACTTAAACAGACCAGCTCAGGCGCGATTTTTGCTTGGAACCCGGAGCTTGCCAAACGCCCCGATATGGTTGAGTGGAAACACCCCACCCGAGAGGTAGGCAGCAGAGGCGCAACAAAGCAAACGCCCGACGAGATCAAGTTAGAGTCTGTTGCTCAACAAGAAGAGCAGGAGCCCACTATTGCTGAAATGGCAAAAGCTGTATTAGCCAAGAGCAAGAAATCCAAAACTGAAGAATAATGGAAGTGAGGCTGCATGGGTGGCCTCTCTTTAAGGAGCGTCATTATGCGTAGCCTCATACTTGCTTTAGCTATTTTGGCAACACCGTTTGCATTGGCTCATGAGCTTGCTGAAAAGCATGTGCATGCCAAGTACTTCAAGAACAACGTAGGTGGCTGGACTGTCATCACAGACAAAACCAAGTGGTGTGGTGGCATGAACGCTTTCGATGGTTACGCCTTCTCATCTGTTGGCGACAAGACTAGGTTCTGCTGGTTGCCTAGGGGTAATGCCGTTGTCGTAAAGTTTGAGGGCGAGAGTAATACTGGCGTATGGCCTATGGATGCGTTTGAAGATTTAGAGCCAGAGCTTGAGCCAGATGTTAATGTCTTATTCCCTGAGAATAGTAAGGATCTCTAATGTCTAAGAAGAAGTGGATTCAAGATGCCATACAGAAGCCGGGTTCTCTTCGCAAAGCGCTGGGTGTCAAGAAGGGTGAGAAGATCCCTGCGGAAAAGTTGGAGAAGGCAGCTAAGGCCCCGGGAAAGCTGGGACAACGTGCTCGTCTTGCGAAAACACTTAAAGGGTTTAAAAAATGAAGAAGAAGGACTCTAGGCTAGAGCGCGCCGGGGTCAGTGGTTACAACCAACCCAAGCGCACACCCGATCATCCAACCAAGTCACACGTTGTTGTGGCTAAGGTTGGGGAGGAGGTAAAGACGATACGCTTTGGACAACAGGGCGTGGTAGGTGATAGACAGCCAACCAAACGTCAAGCTTCATTCAAAGCACGTCACGCGAAGAACATCGCCAAAGGCAAAATGTCTGCGGCCTATTGGGCAGACAAAGTTAAATGGTGAATAGATGGCAACTTTTCAGACAGTCATAGATGATGCGAGAGTAACTCTCAATGACGTAGATGCTGTTCGTTATAGCACTGCGGAGTTGATGAGTTTCTGCAACGACGGTATTCAGGAAGTCTATCGCATTCGTCCTGACTTCCTGTTAGGCAACTACACCGCAGCAGATGTTACTTATATTGAAACAGATCAAATTCCAATCCCACTTAAGTTCCAGAACCTACTGAACTACTATGTGGTATTCCGAGCAGAATTGCGCGACGATGAGTACTCTGCCGAAGGTCGGGCTAGTGCGATGCGTTCACTATTTAAATCGGAGTTAACCTAATGAAAAGCCATAACGATTTCTTAGACTATGTAATGCCGCATGTTCCGGGTGCCACGGTCAATATGGCTTTGCATGAGATCAAGAGTACGATCATAGACTTCTGCGAGAAGAGCTTGATCCTACAAGAAACTCTCGATCCAATTGCTGTAATAGCAAACACAAGTGACTACGACCTTGAGCCACCAAGACATCGATTGGTTGTTAAGATACTAAGGGGCTGGTACAAGAACAGAATGCTAGATGCTGAGAGCACAGACAACATCAACGATGCAACTCTGTACAACAAGCATATCACTGATGTGGTCACACGCAAGGGCGATCCGTTTGTAATAATGCAAAAGGATCCACGTACCTTTACGCTGTACCCGGAGCCAAGCGAAACAGTTGCTAGTGCAGTAACTTTGCGCGTGGCGCTAAAGCCCACAAGAGCGGTTGACACAATCGACGACTTTATCTTTGAGGACTACGCTGAGACTATCGCTCACGGTGTAATCTCAAGGATGGCACTCTCCCCTGACAAGCCTTACTACGATACTAAGTTGGCTGTTGCAAGGGACGCTTTGTACCGCGCTGGTTTGAACGTGGCTCGTGACCGTGCATTGAAGTCATTCGTGCGCGCCAACAAACATGTCAAGTTACGGAGAATCTAATGTCGGTAGATAAAATAAGATTAGTGCAGGGGGACACTCGGCCTACCCTGATCTGTACTTTGACAGATGAAACCTCGGGCGAACCCATAGTTCTCAGTGGCGCTACTGTCCTGCTTAAGTTCCGTCAAGTTGGCTCGACCACTTTGACCGCAACCATAACGGGAAGCGTTACTAATCCTACTGGTGGCGTTGTGGCTTTCTTCTGGACTGATGATCCTACCGCCCTTGATGGCCCACCCGGCGATTACGAGGGTGAGATCGAGATTACGTTTGGTGACGGTAGCAGACAAACTGTATACGACTTACTAAAGTTCAAACTACGTTCGGAGTTCTAAGATGACAACAGCGAGGGTTTCGTATGTCCTCGCCTCTGCCCTCACAGCGGAAGTCAATGTAGTAAGCAGTATCTCCGTAGAAGCCCTCAACGTAGTTGTTGAAAGGGTTCTTGTTCAAACCGCTGTAGCGGCGGGATATGCTAATGCTACGGTGTCTAGGGTTGTACCAGAGGCGCTGGTTGATTACGTTCTAGCAGAGTCCACCGCTTTCCTAGATGAATTGCAGCGGTGGAAGAAGTTTCGGGAAACAGTTAACGCTAGTGACATAGCGGCAATCTCTGTATCTAAATCATTAACAGAAAGTGTGGGCGTTACTGATAGCCCAGCAGTTGACGTAAGCAAGAGTCTCACTGATTCTGTTAGCGTAACTGAAACACTAGTTATTACAATTATATTTATCCGTAACCTAGCGGATAGCGTAACTACAACTGACAGCATCCAGTTCATCAATACTGTGAAAGGGCTGTCTGACAATGTAGCTACAACCGAAACAACAGTCAAAGACTTTTCCAAAGCTCTAGCGGATCAAGCAACGCTAACTGATGATGCTGCACTCTCAACGAGTAAGCCATTAGCAGATAGTGTGTCGCCTTACGATGATTCGTTCTGGGCTTTTGCCAAGGCTCTGGCTGATGGGGTTGATGCGTCTGACGCTCTGAACAATATCGTATTCGATAAGGTTCTGTCCGACAGCGCGTCGATCACAGAAGCAAAGGCGATTGATGTAAGCAAACCTTTGACTGATGCTGTAAGCCTGTCCGACTTGTTTGATAGGCAAGTACAATACAGTAGATCGTTTACCGATACTGCGACGGTGACTGAGGCGCTAGTAAGTTCTTTTAGCAAATCACTGCAGGATTCGGCAACACCATCTGATAGCCCGGCTTGGCATTTCTACAAAGCCGCATCGGATAGCGTCACCGTAACAGACAGTATCATTTCGATAATTATCGTAAGTGGTGCTACACAATTAGTTAACAGCTTCCCGCTGAATGTATTTACATTGAATGGCCCATAAGGAGACACTGATGCAAGCCAAGGAACAACTCAATATCAAAGGTCGTCTGAAGATCCGTGTATGGGACACGATCACAGGCGCAGAAAAGCAAACCCTCGAGGTAGACAATCTGGTGGTTACCACTGGTTTGGAATACATTGCCTCGCGTATGAAGGACACAACCTTCGGCGCAATGAGCCACATGGCTGTCGGTGACGATGGCACTACTCCGGTTCTTGGTGACACAACCCTAGGCTCTGAGCTTGGCCGTGTTGCTTTGACCAGCACAACCGTTACTGGTTCTGTTGTTGAGTACGTCGCCACCTTCGGCGCAGGTACCGCAACTGGCGCAATCGAAGAGGCTGGCATATTCAACGCTGGCGTGGCTGGCACAATGCTTTGCCGTACTACATTTGCTGTGGTTAACAAAGGTGCTGCCGATGCAATGAGCATCACTTGGGAAGTAACCGTAGCCTAATAGGAGAAACGAATGGCTATTAAATGGGCTAACAACGCCACGACCACAATAGCGTCAGGGATAACTAGCGGTGATACCACGATTACTGTTGCTGGTGCTACTGGCGCGTTGTTCCCTGCTGCTGGTGGTGCTGATTACTTTTATGCAACACTCAACAACTCCAACAACGACATAGAGATCGTCAAGGTCACGGCTCGTTCTGGTGACGTGATGACTGTTGTCCGTGGTCAAGATGGCACCACTGCTGCTGCATGGGTAGGTGGTGACAAGTTTGAACTGCGTCCTACTGCTGCTGGCTTAGCTGCTGCTGCTGAGGGTGAGAACATTGTTGACTTGGCAGTTGCTCAAGGTGGTACTGGCGCAGACAACGCTCTGGACGCTCGTATCAATCTGGACGCTGCACAAGATCCAGACAGCAACGGCTTCATCGTTCGTAACGGCGACCACACATCGGTATCGCGCACGATCACTGCTGGCGACGGTATCACTGTAACCAACGGTGATGGTCAAGCTGGCAACGTGGAGATAGATAACACTGGTGTGCTTGCTCTGACTGCTGGTACTGGTATTTCAATTACCGGAACCAATGCCAATAAGACAATCACCAATGATGGTGTGACTAGCTTCAACGGCTCGACAGGCGCGATTACCTTTACGTCAGATCCTCCGCAGCTAGTTGTCTTTGCCTCAAATGGTACTTGGACTAAAGACACTGGCCTGAAGGCTGTGATGACTGAGGTCGTTGGTGCTGGCGGTGGCGGCTCTACTCGCGGTGTTGTTGGTAAGGTAACTTACGGTGGTGCTGGCGGTGGTGGCGGTGGCTATTCTCGCAAGATGATTCTTGAGAGCGCCCTTGGTTCAACCGAGACTGTTACGGTTGGTACTGGTGGTACTGCTTCCAAGACGGGAACAACCAACACTGATGGTGGCGCTGGCGGAACTTCTTCGTTTGGCTCACACAACTCTGCTACTGGCGGCGGCGGTGGTTTTAAGTATGACGGATCTGCTCCTGCTACCACTTCGTCTATTGGTGGATCTGGTGGCGCTGGTTCTAGCGGTGATGTTAATGTTCAAGGAACTGCTGGCGCAGACGTGGCTGGCTCTGTTTCAAGTGCTGGCGGCGTACCCGGCTTGGCCTTTGGTGCTGGCGGATTCGGCGCAAGAACCGCATCATCGGCAGTAGTAAACAACAGCAATGGTTATCTCTATGGCGGTGGTGGTGGCGGCGGGTACATCAGCGGCACTAACAACGCTGGATCTGGCGCAGACGGTCTTGTGCTAGTATGGGAATTCTACTAATAGAGGGCAATGATGAAAGCACTTATATCCCCTAATGAACCAAGAGGTGATGCTCTTCGGGTGGCAGAGGTTATGCCATCCGAGTTCCCTGTCGCAGAACCTTTGTATTGGGTTGACTGCCCTGACTATGTTGTGGCCGACTCATGGGTGTACTACCCAGACTCTCAAGAGTTTGTGCAAGTGCGCAATCCTGAAGAAGATGTGGAGGTACTGTAATGAACATTAAATCTTACCCTTGCCACGGTTGGGTAATTGACAAGACTGAACTTCGTCGCGGTGAGCTAATCAACGACAAGGTAATGGCTTCCAATTATTTTACGGTTGAGGCTGATGGCTCGATTAAAGATGCTGGTGTATATCACTGGTTTATGGTTCAAGGGCACAACACCCACGAGAATCTCGCAACTGGCGTGGTCACTGAGCAGACTCGCGGCTGGAACACCAAAGACTCTCCACTGGTGCAAGGTGACTACCTTCTTACTGTAACAGAGCCAGCAGTTGTATTTTGTTTTAATAGCACAGCTAACTCTGATGGACTGCCTGACTTTGATGTTCATCGCGTAGCACCCAACACTGCTCACACCTTCCAAGATGGAGACAAGGTGTTCCTGATGGATGGCGGGTTTGTGATTGAGGGTCGTCAAGTTACTGGCCCGAGGTCAATCCGTTTTGTTGGCAGCAAAGAAGTTATGTTCAACATGGATAGCATGTGGATTGTTGTGAGAGGTTAATGTGTCACCTTACTTTACAAAGCTCAATATAACCGTGTCAAGTGATGGGTTGCTACTGGATGCAACTAAGATGCCAGTGTTGAAGTACTACGACGCAGCACAGAAACACGCTTTGAGGGCTCGTAAGCAATTTGATAACTACGTTGCGATACCAAATGCAACCTATGTTCCTAGGGAGGAAGACGCACAAGCGTTGTTGCAGCACCTCCCGAAAGAACTTGTTGAGATAGAAATGCCTGACTTGTGGGCAATGAACATCCGACCACAGCACAGCGCTAATGTTTTACCAGCTCACAGGGACATGACTAGGTTGGCAAGCGTGACTTTCTTCTTTGATACTCACGGAGAAGAGACATCGTTCTATGAGTACGAAGGAGCCAATCTTGTTAAGGTTGCAAGCTTCGTTGCAAATAGTGGTGATGTCTATTTGCTAAACAACGATAAGGTTCACGACGTGCGACTTGCCCACCCCCACATACGCAAGTCTCTTGGGTTTTCATTTGTGACAACGCCATTCGAGATAGTACATGAAAAACTACGCGCCGCTGGACTTGCAGATTGATGTCAATTGTTTAAAGAGCGTACCACTTCCGGTACATAGAACCTTAGGCCGTAGACAAAAGTACGCGCAGGAACAGGCAAAGGATCACGACCTGCTTCCGACGGACGTGCTACTGATAGATAGTCGCAGGGCAAAGGACTACATACTAGGGCAACTACCATCAAACATCCTAAGGCTGGAAGTTCCAGAGCTTTCGATACTTGAGATGAACGTACCACTCGGTTCAATCAAGCCGATGTTTGGAGCGCATGTAGATCTTGCAAGAGTGGCAAGCCTTAACTATTACATGGAAGTCAACGGAGAGAAGACGCACTTCTATAGTTGGCAACCCGGAGAGGCACCAGTAGAGATTGAATCCTTTGAGGCAGAAGAAGGTAGTAGTTATCTGCTAGACGTTTCTGTACCACACGGTGTATCATTGAGGCCGGGAACAAGGCGCATGGTTTTAACTATGAGTTTTGTCCGTACCGATTTTGATACCCTACGGAGGGCTTGTGCATCTTACGTTCGTAAATGAAGTAGACCGTGTTGCAGATCTATACCCAATGGAAAAGTCCAAGGACATTCCATACGGCTGGCTAGAAAGAACCAGAGAAGACTTTCGCTCTAAGAGCAAAGACCCGTCTTGGAAACTGAATTCCAACGCCCACGCAGCTAGGTGCCCCGGCATATTCAACTTGCTGCGCACAGGGTGGGTGATGCGCACTTGGTCTGATATAACAATTGAAACAAATGGCGATGGCCTAGGTTTCCAATGGAGAACTCCTTGGAATTGGGAGACTCCATCCATAGATTTTTTCCACGAGCAGAACCTAACCAAGAACTTCAACGATTGGCCTAAGGATTCTCTGAGGCACATACTGAAGTACAACAGTGGTTGGCGGGTGAATGTACCAAAGGGATACTACCTTCTTGAGATGGGCATACCGTACCAAGACGATAGTAGGTTTGAAATCCTGCCGGGGGTCTTCGATAGAAACTACGGCTGGGCTGCGATGAATCCATTCTTTAGATGGAATGTAAAAGAAGGCATCGAGTTGATACCTGCTGGAACGCCTATAGCGCAGTACATCCTAGTTCCAAAGGACGAGATCTCACACAGTTGCGAGAACTACAATCCTGAGAAACACAGGGATGTCCGACTGCTCGATTGGATTAAGCAAACCAAATTTGTGCAGGACTTTGCGCATTGGAGGAAAACTTTCGGAGAGTAGAATGATTGAAGCCGCAGTGTTGTTTGCGGTCTTCGAGGGAGCACAGGCAGCAGTCAAGGGAGTTAAGGCTGCTGTCCAGTTAGGCAAAGAGGTGCGTGAGGTCTACAAGGATCTCAGCACCTTTTTTAATGCCCAAGGCCAAATCGAAGTCGCATACCAGAAGTCACAAGCTGGCGTACCCACAACAGAGGAAGACGGAAGAACCGCAACACAGAAGGCACTAGACATAGTATTCATGCGTCGAGAGATGATACGCATGGAGGTTGAGCTACGAGAGACTTTGATCTACGGTTTTAATGAGTCTGGTCTGTATGAAGAGATGTGTATGGAGCGCGCTAAGATCATAGCCGCTGAGCAAGAGGCAATCCGCGCAGCAAGGATGCACCAACAAAGATTGATAGGCGAGGCCAAACGCAAGAAGGCAAGAAGGAACGAGATTATCGTCGGAGTGGTTGGCGGTATTATCGGTATAGCAATATTCGCGTTTACGATATGGATGTTCACACAAGGAGGTAGGTGGTGATGACAAAATGGTTTGGTGAAGATTGGATGACTACTAAGTGGCGACCCATGATGGCGATTGTCTATATGATAATCAACCTAGCAGACTTCCTTGCCTTCCCTATCATTTGGTCTTTGCTGCAAATCCACGGCAAGGGTGAAGTTGCCCAACAGTGGGTGCCCCTCACATTGTCCAATGGTGGTTTGTTCCACATGGCTTTCGGTGCAGTGCTTGGTGTAGCGGCCTTTACTCGCGGCCAAGAGAAAATTGAAAAGGTGAAGAGCAATGCCGATATGGAGCGCTAAATGGATATTTGCAGCAGTGATAGCGGTTGCCCTATTTGCGACGGGCTGGTGGCTAGGGGATTCTCTGAAACAGGGGGAGTGGGACGCTGCTCGTGTAAAGGAGGCGGAAGCTGTCGCTGTGGCAGTAAAGGAAGCCCACGACCAAGCGATGTCCAAGGAACGCGAACTGACCCAAAAGCTGAACAGCCAATCGAAACATTACCAAGTAAAACTACAGGAGAAGGATCGTGAAAAAGCTGCTGCTCTTGAGCGCTTTCGTTCTGACGGGTTGCGCATCAGCGTCGAAGCCAGTGCTGGTAAAGACGGAGTGCCCGGTGATCCCGCCAATCCCTGCCGATGTGATGGTGGAACGACAGCCAAACTTTCTGATGAGGTTGCCAAGCGACTTGTTGAACGAAGAGTCGAAGCCGACAAAATAGTCGAGCAACTTACCGCATGCCAAGGAATCTTGAGGGAGATATCAAATGATAAATAGCAGGAAGATAGACGATCTCCTACCAGTTGTGCAGGAAAAAGTCAACAAGTTTATTGAGTTGTGTCATAATAACGATATTGACTTATTGGTAACTTCGACATACCGGGACAACGAAAGCCAGAACGCCCTGTACGCGCAGGGAAGAACGGCACCCGGAAAGAAGGTAACCAATGCAAAAGCTGGCGAAAGTTGGCATAATTACAGATGCGCCGTAGATGTAGTACCATTGCGCAGCGGTAAGCCAGTATGGGATGGTAATGATCCAGTATGGCAAACCGTAGGTAAGTTGGGCAAAGAGGCTGGTTTAGAGTGGGCTGGTGATTGGAAGAAGTTCAAAGAGCTTGCACATTTCCAGTACACAGGCGGCAAAACTATGGCCCAACTAAGGATGGGTGAGGTGATAGCATGAGCGACGATTTGCAAATACAAGTGCAGCGAGAACTCGAAAACCACGGTGGTAAGATTGCCGCACTAGAGAGAGAGCTGTGCCACATGAAGAAGATTCTGTATGCAATCATAGCTGTGTCATTAGGCTCACCCCATTTAGCTGCGATAGGAGACGTACTCAAGCAGCTAGTCTAAGGAGGCCGTATGCAAAAAGTCAGCGATCACGAGTTTATATCCGCATGGGACAGACTCAAGTCGGCTGCGAAAGTAGCAAAAGCTTTTGACATAAATGTTCGCAATGTTCATGCACGTCGTAAGAGCTTGGAGAAAAAGCTAGGTCGGCTATTGACCAGCGATGATCCAAGATCCCCTACGTTTACGGTTAGGGAGCATTCGCCACGAGTTGACTGTCAGTTGAAAAACGGCACGATACTTATTGCTTCTGATGCTCACTATTGGCCGGGGGTTGAAAGCACTGCACACAAAGCAATGCTGAAGGTTATAGCAGACATCAAACCAGAAATCATCGTAATGAACGGTGACTTGTTTGATGGTTCGTCTATTAGCCGATTCCCTAAGATGGGCTGGGGTAGTACGCCTAACGTAAAGCAAGAGCTTGATGCTGTGCAAATACGTCTCGCTGAGATTGAGGCTGTCGCTGGAAAAGCTAAGCTCTGGTGGACGATGGGCAACCACGACATGCGCTTCGAGGCGCGGTTAGCCCAAGCAGTTCCAGAGTACGAAGGCGTTGGCGGGTTCACTCTTAAGGATCACTTCCCTCGCTGGAATCACACGATCAGTTTATTCGTCAACGACAGCTTGATGATTAAACACAGGTTCCGTAATGGTGTACATGCCACATGGAACAACACTCTCTACAGTGGAGTGTCTATGGCAACAGGACACCTACATAGGTTGCAAGCCACTTTGTTCACGGATTATAAAGGAACACGTTGGGGGATCGATACTGGCACCCTAGCGGAAATTGATGGCGACCACATGCACTACGGAGAAGACAACCCGATGAATCACTGCTCCGGGTTTGCTGTTCTTACAATTGTGGATGGTGAACTCATCTACCCCGAGTTCTGCTCTGTTCACAAAGAGAAGGCTTTCTTCCGGGGTAAGCTTATCGAATAAGGAAAACATAATGGCGGGTCTGAAGCTGATGAGCCAAGGTGGGTACAATCCAAAGATTGCTGCTCACCTACTTGACAACGCAACTGGTCAACGCGCAATTAACACGAAAGTTTACAGCGGTGATCTCAGGTCGTGGTTCAAGCCAAAAGCAGTACAGCCAAGCTTTTCATGTATAGAAAACGGCGAAACAATCTACAAGTCCGTTGACGACAACAATGATGCTCGGTGGTTAGTGTGGGATAGTACTGTTTGGGTGGCTCGTTCTCCTTTGCTTGATGAGACACAGCCAGCGGGTAGCAACATCTTCTACACTGAAGATCTGTCTCTCAAAAAGACTAATGCTGATTTGGCTGGCGATTCTTCTTTCAACGGCCAGCCCCCACAAGATTGGTACTACGGCGGTGTTCAGGCACCTGTGACTGCTCTGGTTCCCACCCGTGTTGGTGGTGGCGTAGTATCTGAGACTCGTGTGTACGTGTACACCTTTGTGGAAACATTTGGCGGCACAGAGCAAGAGTCTGCACCTAGCCCACCATCTGCACCTGTTGATTGGTCTACAACTAACACAATCGACCTTACTAACTTTGATGATCCGTTTGTTTATCCAAACACCAACATCACCAAGGTTCGCATATACCGCTCGGTAACTAGCGCTGGTGGCAATCCCACATTCCTGCTGGTTGCTGAGATCAATGCTTCGACTCTTCTGCCTACACCTTCGGCTCACGTCTACAACGATGCGGTCGATATAGAAGACTTGGGCGAAGCGCTGCCTAGTGCAGATTGGCTAGAGCCGCCAGACATGAGTGGAGTTGTATTCCATCCCGGCGGCTTCCTGATCGGCTGGCATCGTAGAGAAATTATTATCTCCGAGGTCAACGCACCACACGCATACCCGCTGGCGTATCGACAAGTCATTGACTTTGATATTGTCGGAATGGGAGTCTATGGTAACTCCGTTGCTATTATGACAAAGGGATATCCCTATGTTATGAGCGGCAACCTACCAGAGACGATGACTCCTGAGAAGATGCCAGTACTCGAGCCGTGCGTTAGTGAACGGTCGATTACAGCAGATGACATGGGTGTGATGTACGCAAGCCCCAACGGTATCTGTGTGGTTGGGTCTGGTACCGCTGGCCTAGCAACTGGCAACCTCTTTACTAGGAATGAGTTCGGACAGTTTAACCCGACAACTATTCGCGCTGCTGTATATAATGGCAAGTATTTCGGGTTCTACAGGCAGGGGGCGCAAAGACCGATCCCTACTGGCGGCATAGTTCTTGACAGGGGTATACCTTCAAGTCCGTTGTCAATCACCAGTGTGGCGGCAAGCGCTACATACGTTGACCCTGTAACGGCCAAGATGTATTACCTAGATGGTATTACTATCTACGAGTGGGAAGCCGACATATACAACAACTTCCCGTTTGAATGGTTGTCAAAGCGTTTCATATTTGATATGCCAACGAACTTGGCCGCTATAGAAATTGGCGGGGAGTTTACAAGCATAGAGGCGGCGGAGCAAGCTGAGGCAGCTCGACAAGAAATCATAGACGCGAACAACGCTCTGTGGGATACGGGCGCTCCATTGAAGAGCTTGGTAAATGACACTGCGCTTAATCACTTTGACTTGAATGGCTCGACACTGCAGAACATACCTAACCTAATCGATGACAGGTTTGTGCAGTTCACACTGTACGCAGAGGTGGATGGCAGTATGACTGAGATTCACAACGCTGTGTACTTAGCGAATGGTGTGTACCGCTTACCGTCTGGTGTGAAGTCGCAGAAGTTTGAGTTGCTGTTGGCTGGTAACTTGGAGCTGCGGTATGTGAAGCTGGCATCGTCCATGAAAGAACTTGCGAGATTGGAGTAAAAGATGGCAGCACCACAACCACCACGGACGTTTGTCCCTCAAACTGGTAGAACAAAGAAGCCAGCCATACCTGCGATTCAATCAAGTACTGTGGTTGATCGTAGGTTGGCTTCTGTAATTGAGCCCATAAAACAAAACATTGAGATGATTACAGGGGTTCGCGGCGGCAGGGTGGAGCAATTAGACAACACGGCAGACCTAGATCAAGTGATAACAAAGTTGAACGAAGTCATCGCCAAGATAAACTACTAGTGTATGGAAAAGTTAATCAACGATCCAGATAGAGTATGGCACTTCCTGAAAGACTTAGGGGTGCCAGTTATGTATTCTGCTGGGATGCAAGGTATAGGTAGGGAAATAGATGGTGGCCTCGTAGGCGGCATTCTTTACGAAGGCTTCACAGGCAAGAACATCTTCATGCACTGCGCTGGCAGGGGGAAGAAGTGGATAAGCAAGTCGCTATTGAAGGCGGCTTTTTTTTATCCATTCGGACAACTGAAAGTAAACAGGGTATCTGCGTGGGTTGACGAGACTAACAAAGAGTCACGAACCCTTGTAGAGAAGATTGGATTCACAGAAGAAACGCGGCTAAAGGGTGCCGCACCTGACGGTGGAGATGTAGTCATCTATGTCTTGTGGCGTAAAGATTGTCGATTCTTGTAAGGGAAAAATAAATGTTCGACAAATATGATAGTTTCATGGAGTTCTATGGGGACGTGTGCGAAAACCCACGCGACCCTGTTGATCGTAAACTTGCAGTGTTGCAAAAGCGCAACATAGCTTTCGGCGGTAAGGGCAGCGCTCCTGATCCCAACCCCGGCATGCTTGCTTCTGCTGAGGCTGCAAAGGAAACTGCTGAAGCTCAGAAGGAGATAGCCAGAAATACTCTGGACTTCTACAAGCAGCAGTACAACGACATGAAGCCTGTTCTGCAGGAGGTTCTTGCTGGTCAGGTAGATACTCAGCGTGAGGCAATGCGCCAAGGCAAAGAGTATGAGCAGTACATGAAGGATACCTTCCGCCCTCTGGAAGAAAGACTAGCTGAAGACGCAATGCGTTACGACACCGAGGCTGGCCGTGAGCAATTAGCTCGTCGTGCGGTTGGCGACATCGGTAGCGCGTTCCAGCAGATGAGAGGTCAAGGCACTCGTCAAGCTAGGGCAATGGGTCTCCAACCCGGCTCAGGCAGATTCGCCCAACTGAATCAACAGCTCAACCTGCAAGAAGCATTGGCTAGGGCTGCTGCATCAACTGGTGCTCGTGAAGGTGCGCTGGACAAATCCCGTGCGCTGAAGTACGACGCTGCTGCACTTGGTCGTGGCCTACCATCGAACATTACTGGCTCACAGCAGATTGGTTTGGCTGCGGCTGGCGGTGCTCAACAGGGCGCTCTGGTTCCCGGTCAAGTTATGGCACCCGGATTCCAAGGTGCAATGCAGGGATACAGTGGAGCAACTAACGCCTACGGTACCGCTGGCAACATCTACGGTCAAGAGTATCAAGGCCGCATGCAAGCCTACAACGCGCAACAAGAAGCGGCTGGTGGTTTGTTCAAAGGTCTTGGCGGTCTGGCAGGTATGGCTTTCGGCGCACCAACAGCATCTATCGGCGGCAAAATGTTTGGATTCGCTGACGGTGGTATGCCCCCTAGGAAGCGCGGCTTAGTTAATGGCCCCGGTGGCCCGGTAGATGATATGATTCCTGCAATGTTGTCAGACGGAGAATATGTTGTCCCAGCAGATACCGTCAAAGCAATTGGCAAGAAGAATCTTGATAAGGTTGTCAAGAAAACACACACACCCGCAGCTATTCAACGTAAGCGCGGCATGAAGAAGAGAGGCAAATAATGGCTACTGCACGGGGAATAGGCGCATTTGCTGAGGGCTTTGCTCAAGGCTACGGCCAGATGAGTGAGATTGAAGCTCGTCGTGCTGCGATGGAGCGTGACAAAGAACGTCTTGCTCTTGAGCAGAACCGAGCTGCGATGGACAAGGAACGCTTCGCCTTGGATAAACAGCAAGCAGAACTCGGCATGCAGAAGACCACTATGGACATTGCTGCTGCTAAGCGTGACGAAGACTTCCAGATAGATCTTAAGGAATCGTTAGCTAAATTGCAAGCTGAGCGCGATGCTGGATACGAGGGCGAGATTGTTGATACTCGCACTGGTAAGTCTCAGGGCTTCAAGCGATTCCAAAATCCAGATCAAGAGATAGGCGCAATGAAGGAGCGTGGCCTAGCATTCAAGCCCGGCACCATCAAGCAAGTTGGCCCTATGGATCCGCTGGAATATCAAATGAAGTTCGGTGATACGTTCATGGCGGCTCACGCACGGGCAGGTAAGCTTGACCCCAAGATGCTGGCAGAAGCACGGGCTCAGCGCAAGCAGATTGAAAGCGAGGGCGCTATTGATGCCGCTCGTTTCTTTATGACAACTGGCGATCAGAAAACTGCCAAGGATATGTTCAACAAGGCTGGCAAGATTAAGATCGGTGATGATGTCCAGCTTCAGGTTGAGAACGATCCTATAGTCGGCCCCAAAGTTATTGGTATGCGTGGTGGCAAAAAGATATTTGATATGTTCGACGATGTTATACTTCCGTCAATGTCTGCTGATGCTTACGGCAAGGTTCAAGCCGATATGCGCAAGCTCGGTATTGAGCAGAAGCAAGAGAATGTTCGCGCAGACAAAGCAGCAAAAGCAGCAATGGATCGCACCATATACGAAGCAAATGCGCGCATGGTTGCAGCCAACAAGGACAAAGGCGACGGTGATGCCAAAGACCTGTACAAGTACACGCTGGAATTTGCTGGCAAGTTCGCAAGCAATCCTTCGTTCACTTGGGATGGCGGCGGCTATATGCGCTGGGCGACCACAGTAGCAGCAAAGGCTGAGCAATACCGTCAGAAGGGTATGTCTATTCCTGAGGCGGCGGCGAAAGCAACCACAGAGATTCCAGTGCCCGAAGCGGTGGCTGGCAAGAAAAAGTAAGGATACCTAAATGGCAACTTCTCCGATCTATAAGACTTCCAACGAAGCAGGAACCGAAACACGGAGAAAGGGTCAAGCGATATCCAGTGGTAAGTACGAACCCGGAGCATTTGCTCGTCAAGCAATTGGCAAAGAGTATGTTCCGGGTCAGTACGCATCTGCTCAAATCGGTCAAGACTACCAGCCGGGTGTGCTGGCCGATCAAGCAATGGCTACTGGACTCCCTTCCCCTTCCTCTACACGCCGAGGCATTGCGCCCTCCCCATCAGGCCCCAGCGCCGCTCCCACGTTTGACCCCCTAAAAGCCTACGAAGAATCAATCCAGCGGGACACCCCCGACTCAGGTCTTTCTACGTCTAAACCTCAGGGTAACTTCTTGGGCGACGCTGCCAACGATCTTGCTATTGGCGGGTTACAGCTTTATGGTGCTGGTTATGAGATTGCCAACTTGGTATCAGGCGGTGCAATAGACCAAGCAATCAAGGATCGCACTGGCAAGACAGGAACAGAGAATCTTGCCGAGGGTCGTCAAATGCTTCAGGAGGATCAGTCCCCTGCGTTGAAGGCACAAAGAAAGGAACTCGAAGATGCTAAAGGATTCGTTGATAGCTTCGCGGCTGTTGTCACTAACCCTCGACTTGCTGGTTCAATGGTTGTACAGATGGCACCCCAGCTTGCCACTATTGGTATGGCTGCTCGTGCAGTTGCTATGCGTACTCTTGCTTGGGGGGCCGAGGCTGGTTTAAGCGCTGAAGCCGCCACCGCTGCTGCATCTACTAACGCGGCGCGTACTGTTCTTGGTCTGAACGCTGTGATGGAAGGTGGTATGGCTGGTGCTGATAGCCGTACCCACATCCTGAACATGAAAGAAGCTGAGCTACTGAAGTCTCCTCAGTACCAAGAGCTATTGAAGTCAGGCATGGATCCGTTCCTTGCTCGTACCAAACTAGCCAATGATGCTTCTTTGGTATCTACCGCTCTGGCCGCATCCATATCCGCTATTGCCACAAAAGTAACTGGCGCGGATAAACTGGAAGCTGCTATCTTGGGTCGCGTAGCCAACAAGGTCGAGCAGGAAGTCGGCAAACAAACTGGCATGCAAGTTGCTAAGAAGTTTGGCTTCAACGTGGGCAGAGAAACTATTGAAGAGACCGCGCAAGAAGGCGGCGCTCAGTTTGCTCAGAACGTGGGTGGCAGAACATCAGGTGCTACACCAGAGGTCGGTCTGTTCGAGGGAGTTCCCGAGGCTGCTGGCGCTGGTGGTGCAATGGGTCTGCTTGCTGGTGCTGGATTCGGTGGAGCAAAAATTGCAACCGAGAAAGCTACCGATGCTGTTGCTGCTGCTACCGCTCCCGCCGACGCACCCGCATATCGTGGCCCCACTGGTGGTCAGCTAACCGCAGTCGAGATGTCTTCAGCCGCAGGTTCGCCAGCATTCATGGCACACCTGTACGCTACGTCCGACGAAGAGACCCGTATTCGTTTACAAAATGCTAACCCTAACCTTAACCTAAGCCAATTGTCGCAAGACGTTGATCTGGTTAATCAGGGTAGCCGCATCGCAGCCAACTATCCTAACTTTGCGCCAGCATTCCTGAACCAACTAGAGGGCTTTGATCTTGAGGCCGCTCGTGCTGAGGCTGCTGGTGTTACCCGTATTGCTGGCCCCGAGTCTTTGGAGGATGTCAAGAATCTATCCGAGCTTGGCAGACAAGAAGCTGGCGTGGGTATCACAACCACTCCGCCTCCCCTCTCTACCGATGAAGAGACAGCCGTAGCCACCGACACTGGCGTAAGGCAAATTGGCGATATGTCAACTGAGGAGATCGGCCTACGTCTGAATGGATATAAGCGCCGCGCCCAGAACCTTGAGCGCCTCCCAGAGAACTACCGTCGGGAGCAAGCCGAGTTGTCAGTGCAGGAAATGGTGGATCAGGGGTTCCCAGAAACGGTGGCTCGTGGTGTGTTCAGCAACCTGCTCGGCCCAAGCCTAGAGACTGTGCTTCAGGAAGGCGGCTACGGGGCTACAGAAGGCGTTCAGGAGTTAGGTGATACCGGAATACCAACCGACACCCAAACGCAGCAGGAAGGCGCTCCTCCTGAGCCTGTGTCTATTGTGACTGAGGACGGTGAATACCGCATGTCCGACGGTTCCATGTCAGACGACCAGTTCGTACAAAATATTATCAATTGGGATAACCAGCGTCAAGGCCCCGGCACGTCCACGACAGAAGACTACGAGATCATTCCTACCCCTCCGCCTCTTCAGAGACTAGCTGAAGCGTTTGGCGTTCAGGTTAAGGTCTGGAACTACAAGGGCAAGAACTGGATAGGCCAGCGTCAGGGTATATCAATGGGTAGCGGTGTCATCGGCATTAACGGTGGCATGACATCTCAAGGCGGAGAGTTTGTTGTCTTTGGGCACGAGCTGTTCCATGAGCTTACCAAGCGTGACCCCGTGTCTGCCCGAGTTCTGATGGACTTGATAGAGCAGTACCTTGATGGTGACATCACCACAGAGCTAAAGCAAAAGCTACGTGAGGTTGGTTACAAAGAAGGTGCGCTTCGGGAGGAAATTGTTGCCGACGTGCTAGGTGTTTTGTTTAGCGAACCTAGTTTCTGGCAAGGCATGGCTAGATCCCAGCCCACCCTGCTTGAGAAGATCATCGATATTATTGACCAGATGATCCAACGCATGTCCAACCTCGGGGTTAGGGAAAAGATGGTGAAGTCTGCCATCAAAGATCTCGCCCGGGTTCAGGGGATGATGCAAGCATTCTTGAATGACGCTATCGAGCAACAGTCAAGAGGCACCTCTATCGAGGACAATGTTTCTCTTAATGCAACTCAGGCAGAAGCTCTACAAAATGTCCGTACATTGTTGGGAGAAGGCAAGAGGTCTGAGGCTGCGGCTGCGTTCAAGTCTGCAAACCTGTGGAAAGAAACTGGCCTGAACTTCAATGAGATCGAAACTCAGGAAGCCGCCAAGGTTGCAGAGCCAGCAGTAGTGGAAGAGGCTGAGGTGCCGTTGCGTCGTGCTCAGGAAGACATCGATGCTGAGAATGCTAAGGCCACCTACCTAGAAGTTACTGATTTGCTACGTCGCGGTCAGACATCGCAAGCAGCTAAGGCTTTCAAAGCTGGCAACCTAGCAGCCTTCGGTGAGAACTTCGTCGAAATGTCCAAGCAGATTGCGGAGGAAAGCAAGAAGCGTGTTAGCCAAGCTCAGTTCCAAACCGAAGAGCAGAAGCGTTTGTCGCTCAAGTCTAGGAAGGCTACCTTCGAGAAGCAGGTTGACAAAGTTCTAAGCGGTGTGACTAAGCGCGTGGAAGAGACCGTCGCTCAGCGCAAAGGCTTGGCTATTTCTCAATACAAAGCTGCTCGTCGGGCTCAAGCTGAACGTCGTGCCGATGAGTTGGTTGGCGAGGCACCACCTAAGTCTCAGTTCACCGATGACGCAGGTATGGTGATGAAGCTACTGGCTGAGGTAGGTGCGCTTGGTCAGGAAGCATACGTCGAATCACAGGCTCGTCAGACTTCAGCAGAAGAGCAACGTGCTGAATCAGACCGCTTGGTTGAAGAGAACGCTGCCATTCACAACAATCGGGTCTCCGCACTGCTGTATAACGCAGACCGTGGACTAGATCAGCTTGCAAAGATTCGTCAGGAGATGGCTGCAGTTGGCTACAATCCGACGGAGATAGAATCAATTGTTGCAAAAGCAGAGTCAGACCTGAAGTCTTTGCGTGACGGTGAGCTGCGCACTTTAGCTGAAGAGCAGTTGCGTGACGCTAAGAACCTTATCCGCGCCGACACTGTAGCGAA
>Ga0222714_10001164_pt1 | contig 29820 bp, 30 predicted proteins | sample C33_3DmetaG_FD_165048 | JGI IMG/M metagenome (GOLD analysis project Ga0222714, IMG submission 165048) | Estuarine water microbial communities from San Francisco Bay, California, United States - C33_3D | ecosystem: Environmental > Aquatic > Marine > Unclassified | place: USA: California... | reverse complement strand
CTCCTATCCGCACTTGATTTCCTTTCACCCCTAAAACTGTGACAGTTACCTCATCACCTATCATGAGTGTTTCGCCTACACGGCGAGTCAATATCAACATCTAGTTTAACTCCTCCTACCAACTAAGTACGTTGGGTTTATATCCCCATTCAAGGGTTTCAAGTCTATGATTTCGAATCGGGGCCTTCCAGCTCGAAAGCATCGTGTAGAGCCCTTACGGCAAGCTCCAAGTATTTTTCTTCAATAACAATAGAAATTTTTATTTCTGAAGTCGTAATTAATTGGATATTAATTGATTCATTGGCTAATGTTTCAAACATGCGACTTGCAATACCCGCATGAGAACGCATACCCACACCAACTATTGAGAGTTTTGCAACTTTATCATCAACGAGAACTTGTTCAGCTTTAATTTCTTTAGCGACACCTTCTAAAATCTTTGAAGCTTTAGCCGTATCCTTTCTTTGTACGGTAAAAGTGATGTCATTGGTTTGGTCGTTACCGATATTTTGCACGATAACATCTACTTCTATGCCTGCGGCACTGATTGGGCCAAACACTTTATGAGCCATTCCTGGTATATCAGGCACGCCCAAAATACTTAATTTAGCTTCATCTCTGGTAAAGGCTATACCTGAGATTAATGGCAATTCCATCATGGTCGCATCCTCCGATCCTATATAGGTCCCTGGTCCTTCTTCAAAACTAGAAAGCACTCTTAAAGGTACATTGTATTTACTGGCAAATTCGACTGAACGAATTTGCAAAACTTTTGCCCCCAAACTAGACATTTCAAGCATCTCTTCAAAAGTAATGCTGTCCAGTCTTCTTGCGTTGGCAACCACTCGAGGGTCGGTGGTATAGACACCATCAACATCGGTATAAATCTGACATTCATCAGCTTTTAAGGCTGCTGCCAATGCTACCGCTGTGGTATCTGAACCTCCTCTGCCAAGGGTTGTAATATCACCCGCCTCGGTTACACCTTGAAACCCGGCGACAACAACCACTTCACCATTATCTAAGTCTCTTCTGATATGTTCTTGTTCAATATCAATTATTCTAGCTTTAGTATGAGCAGCATCAGTCAATATCTTGACCTGCCCACCTGTATAAGACCTAGCCGGGCAACCCAACTCTTCAAGTGCCATTGCCAGCAGTGCTATAGTGGTTTGCTCTCCCGTGGATAACAACACATCCAGTTCTCGAACATTAGGGTCAGCCTGTACTTCATTAGCCCAAGCCAATAAATTATTCGTCACACCGCTCATTGCAGACAACACGACAACCAACTGATTGCCTGCTTTTCTGCTCGCTGCAACTTTCTCCGCGACGGCCTTGATACGCTCAATTGAGGCGACCGATGTTCCGCCATATTTCTGTACAAGTAATGTCATTATAATATCACGCTTTTATAAAGTAATAGTAAGTGCTGTAATTTTATTAAACAATGTTCAAAAGGAATATTTTTAAAGAATATTCTTCAGAAAAGGCTCAACAGAAGCCAAAGCCATTTCCAAATTTTTAAGGTCGGTTCCGCCAGCCATTGCCATATCCGGTCGACCACCACCTTTTCCTCCAAGCTGCTGGGCAACCATGTTCACCAGGTCACCTGCTTTAACTTTATCGATCAAGTCTTTAGTGACGCCCGCAACTAAGCTGACTTTTCCAGCTGCAGGTGCTGCTAACAGGATAACGCTTGAACCAAGCTTGTTTTTAAGCTGATCACAGGTATCCCGCAAATCTTTACTGTCCAAGCCTTCTATTGAAGCAACCAGTACCTTTACACCGTTTACGTCAATAACCTGACTGGTAAGATCATTGCCTGCAGAGCTGGTGAGTTTTGCCTTCAACTGCTCAAGCTGTTTTTCCAGTTCGCGATTTTGTTTCTGCAATTGCTCGACTTTCTGTTCAATATTGGCATTGTCGGATTTTAGTAATTTTGCTATTCCACCCAGGCGTTCCTGTTGAGTGTTGAACATCTCCAGCGCCCTGGCGCCAGTTACAGCCTCGATACGTCTGACACCTGCAGCTATGCCTGATTCCTGAATAATTTTAAATAAACCGATATCACCCGTTCTGTTGACATGTGTCCCACCGCAAAGCTCTACCGAAAAGCTGTTATCATCAGACTCGCCCATGGTGATGACACGTACTTCATCGCCATACTTTTCGCCAAACAAGGCCATTGCACCTTTAGCCTTGGCTTCTTCTATACCCATTTCCTGCATACCAACTTCACTATTTTGTCTTATCTGCTGATTAACCAGAGTTTCGATTGCTTTTAATTCTTTATCGCTGACAGCCTGATTATGAGAAAAATCGAAACGCAGATAATCTTTATTCACTAATGAGCCTTTTTGGGTGACGTGCTCTCCTAATAATTTGCGTAATGCGGCGTGCATCAAATGTGTTGCAGAATGATTCAGCATAGTCGCCTGACGCGTCTCACTATTGACGCTTGCCTGAAGAACAGCACCAACTTTGATTTTGCCTTCAATCAATTCGCCATGATGTAAAAACTGCTCACTTTGTTTTTGGGTATCTTTTACAAAAAAGCGCGCATCCTGATTATATAAAGTCCCGGTATCACCAACCTGGCCACCGGATTCAGCATAAAAAGGGGTGTGATTTAATATGATGGTTGCTGCCTGACCACTGCTAATGCTATCCACTGACTTGCCTTCAAAATAAAGGGCAATGACTTCACAACTTTCATCTGCCAATTGTTCATAGCCTGTAAATGTGGTCTGTGGGTTATCTTTTAACTCCAGCATGGTATCTGCTTCAAATCGGCTGGCGGCACGAGCTCGACTTTTTTGTCCTTGCATAGCTTCATCAAAACCTTCCATGTCCAATGCCAGACCTCTTTCGCGCGCAATATCAGCAGTCAAATCGACTGGGAAACCAAAGGTATCGTAAAGTTTAAAGACAACTTCACCGGGTATGATCTTGCCCTCTATAGCCGCAATCGCAGATTCAAGTTCCTGCATGCCATTATCCAAGGTGCGCGAAAATTGAACCTCTTCTGCTTTCAGAACTGATTCTATATTCGCCTGATTATGCGCAAGTTCCGGGTAAGCTTCGCCCATCACCTCGGCCAAAGGAGCAACCAGTTTGTAAAAGAATTTATCTTTAGCGCCTAATTGATGACCATGTCTGATTGCCCGACGAATAATACGGCGCAGCACATAACCCCTGCCTTCATTGGAAGGTAATACACCATCGTTTACCAGGAATGCACAGGATCGAATATGATCCGCAATAACATTCAATGATGCAGAATCTTTCTCTTTACTGCCGGTAACTTTCGCAACAGCCTCAAGCAAGCTTTGAAACAAATCGATTTCATAATTACTGTGTACACCCTGCAGAACAGCAGAAATTCTTTCCAGCCCCATTCCAGTATCCACTGATGGTTTGGGTAGGGCCGCAAGTTCCCCGTTACTGCTTCGGTTATATTGCATAAAAACCAAATTCCAGATTTCTATATAGCGGTCACCATCTTCATCGGGACTACCTGGTGGTCCTCCTGGGACCTCTTCGCCATGATCATAGAAAATCTCGCTACATGGGCCACAGGGGCCAGTGTCGCCCATTGCCCAAAAATTATCTTTTTCACCTAACCTTGAGAAACGTTCGGGACTCACTCCAATTTGATTTAACCAGATGTCTTCAGCTTCCTGATCCTCATGAAAAACGGTTATCCATAATTTTTCCGGGGGCAGACCCAAATTAATGGTCAGAAATTCCCATGCGTAGCGAATAGCATCATGTTTGAAATAATCACCAAAACTGAAGTTTCCAAGCATTTCAAAAAAGGTGTGGTGACGGGCTGTATAGCCAACATTTTCCAGGTCATTATGCTTGCCTCCTGCTCGCACACAACGCTGTGAACTACAGGCGCGGCTATAAGGTCTTTTATCCTGACCCAGAAAAACATCCTTAAACTGGACCATTCCGGCATTTGTGAATAGCAGAGTCGGATCATTGCCGGGCACCAGCGAACTGCTGTCGACCACGGCATGACCATGTTCAGCAAAATAATCTAAAAATGCCTGGCGAATTTCAGCGCTTTTCATATCAACTCTTCGCTTTCTATTCCATAAAGGGCGCGAATTATATACCCTCAACAACGTATTGACATCACTTGTGTATAAATACATAGAACTTACATTAAGGTCCTGTAAGTGCTAAGATTTTTCCAGTAAACCTGCTAATTAGTTTTAAGCTTTACTTTTACAGCTCATCAATCCGACCATCGCTTGAAAGCAAAACAGCGATGGCTCGGGTTTGTGGCAGGTTAGAAAAAACAATCATGCTAATAACCAGAAATGGCACACATAGAAACATTCCTGGTATCCCCCAGATAACTCCCCACAGCGACAGGTTCAACAGAATAATCGTTGGGCTGAGGTTCAAACTGCTGCCTGTAAACTTTGGTTCAAGAATATTCCCTATCAACACCTGAATCCCTGTTAAGCCTCCTGCCACCAGGAAAAAAGGTCCCAGAGTATCAAACTGTACCAGCGTAATCAGTGCAGGAAATATCGTCGCGATAATTGAGCCAATGGTAGGAATAAAATTAAGCATGAAAATTAATAGCGCCCAGAAAGCGGCAAAATCAACCCCGATTACCATCAGAAAGATATAACTCAGAATACCTGTTGAAAGACTGGCGATCAGTTTAATCGTGACATACTTACGCACATCATCACTGATTTTGCGCAATAATTTTCTCACCTGCCGCTCTTTTTCTTCATTTATGATCAATGCTGATAATTTCTTATCCATGTTTTTCTGTTCAATAAACAAAAAGGCCAAATAAATAAGAATCACACCACTATTAGCAACTATACTGGTCAGCGAACTAGCCGTTGCTGAGATGAACTGCCCGAGATTAATCAATTCAGTAAGCTGCTCCAGAGTGGGCGCCTCCTGGATTCCGAAATAATTAATTAAATTGTTGATTTTTTTTTCGAGATTAACCTGATATGTTGGCGCCACCTCCAGCACGCCATCAACATTCATCGATATAAGCTTTACTGTTGCCCAAAACATGGCAACAAAACTTGACAGTGAAAGTGTAAAACAAAACCAACCAGGCAAACTTTTCCCTGAGATTTTCAAACGACTGTATGACTTGGCAACCAAATTAATCAGATACCAAAAAACCAAGGCAATAACGATTGGTAACAGGACATCCTGCCCAACAATTAATAAATAAAATGTCAGAATAACTAACACTGAAACCAGACTGAAATTGATAAGCTTCATGTGCCTTATTCCTCTTTAGAGTTAATACTCTGTTTATGAAATAGAGTAAGCGTCATTTAATTGTTATTAGTTTTATAACAGGTAAGGAAGGTGCCATAAAACAGGTCATTGAGTAAAGCATTAACCCTTAAATGTATCTTGTAAATGTATCTTGCCAGTCATCTTTACCCGATGAATGTAAAGCTGATAAATATTTCTTATTGTTGAATACCCGCCGTTTAAACTTTGCTTGATTACTCCCCTCATCTATAAACAACTGGCAACTTGGATGCACATACAGTTTTAATTAAAAAGCATCCAAATTGCCTTGACCGCAAGAAACGGATTTCTTTTTATTGTTAAGACGGGTAAATTTTCTAAATGCTTAAAAATGTATCCACAGAACAGCGTTACCAGCTTATCGAAAAATCCATCAACTACTTGTTGGCACATTACGCTGAGCAACCCAGGTTAACAGAAATAGCTAGACATGCTGGTTTGAGCGACTTTTATTTTCAGCGTCTGTTTGTCGATTGGGTAGGCATAAGCCCTAAACGCTTTGTACAATTTCTTACCCGGGAACACATGAAAGTGCTGTTAGATCGGGGCTACTCAACTATGGATGCTGCTTATCAGGTGGGTTTATCCGGGAGCGGTCGGAGTCATGAACTCTTTGTGAATACCCAGGCTATTACACCTGCACAATACAAGAAGCTCGGCAAAAACCTGAATATCTACTATGGTTTTCATACCTCGCCATTCGGTGATTATTTATTAGCGATTACCGATAAAGGCATCTGTCACATAAGCTTTGTTGAACACTCCAAAGAGGTAACCGAAAGGCTATTTAAAGAAGAATGGCTCCTGGCTAATTTGCAGCATAGCCAGGCTAAGACTGTCAGCAGCCACCACCAACTTTTCCTATCTGATTCTGCCCAGGAGCTTAAATTATTACTTCGAGGCACACAGTTTCAGATTCAAATTTGGCAAGCATTATTAAAGATCCCTTTTGGCGCTATATCTAACTATGAAAAAGTAGCGACAGCAATTGGCAATAGTTCAGCTACCAGAGCAGCCGCTTCTGCGATAGCCAAAAATAAAATTGCTTATCTAATCCCCTGTCATCGTGTTATACAAAAAGGCGGAGAAAGCGGTGATTTTCGATGGGGCAAAAGCAGGAAGAAAATATTATTGGCTTACGAAAGCGCACTAACTGATGCTAAAAACTAGAATGTTTTTACTGGGATAAACGCTGGGCAAAAGCAATTAGCGCTACCAAGTCCTCTTCTTCCAGCAAATAACTTGGCATAACCCTTGGATAGCCTGCCACCATTTTTCGATTCGCATAACGAATTGATTCACGGAAATATTCTTCATCGACGACAATACTAGTACCATCCTCAAGTGTCTCTATCCTGCCCATCATGCCCTGCCAGCTGGGTCCAACACCCAGACTGCCATCGACCGTATGGCAAGCAATACATCCTTCCTGGGTTGATATTTCTTGCCCTCTTTGGGCAACTGCATCATCAATTTCTACTTCCATTGCATCAAAATTAAGTTGATAAATCAGCACGCCACCACCAATCAATAGCGCGACCAGAACAAATGCAACTGACAAATCGAGCCAAACTCGATATTTATGATTTTCCAAGATATTTATTTCCCAGACTTATTTAGTTGAGGCGTCAATGATCGATCAGATCCACAGCAACTAGTTACCAAACAGATTGCCGAGTCTTTCTTCCAGAGCGTCCCCAGCATCGTTGATACTATCACTTAGGCCTTCACCAAGATTGTCCAGATTTTCAGTAGCGCCTTGCAGGCCATCCGATAACATGTCTGCTGTGGCCTGTAGTAATGCTGATGCCGCATTGGCAGATATTTGCTGCATTAATGGTGTCATTATCTATAAAGCAATTTCATCAGGGGTGCCCTGCAAATTTTGCAGGTTTATGTCGCCCAAGTTGATGGTTAAATCTGGAACTCCTTCACTAGCCATATGGGCTTGGATGTCTTCAATGAGAATACTGTCTATATTCAAACGAACGGCAGCTTCATCGCTTGCAGGTTCAACAGTTTGCTGATCTTCACTATTCGCAAATCTGGCGCTTACTGTATCAATGTTTGTTGTTCCATTAGCCCTTTCATACAACACAGATGGCTGCCTGGCTACAATACTGTTTATTCTGATTACATCACTATTAATACTTGCCAAATCAATCGCCATGCTTACTTCTGAAAAACTCAGCATCATGCGATCACTAAAGCCTTCTGGATTCGCGACATCGAAATCATAAATCGCAGCTGACCCTCCTCTCAGATCTATTTCCACCGAACCCACTGATACTTCAGAACCAATGGCATCTGAACCAAAGGTTTCAATGGCTGTTTTTACCAGGCCATCAAGATTACTGAGCAGGAAAAATGCACCGCCGACGACGATGACGACAAGAACTCCAAGACCAATCAATAGTTTTTTCATAAGAACCCGATCTAATTAATTAAAATTATATAAAGAATTGTAGCCGATCAACTTGGTACAAGACAGCGTCATTAAGGATAAACTTTATTTTTAATTATTGAGAACGCTTATCATTTGCATTATTATTTGCATATTCGATGTTCAGGTGGTGTGATGCTGAGAAAAACGATTTTTTGGGTACATTTGGTGAGTGGTTTAATCGCCGGCATAGTGATTTTTATGATGTCAATCACCGGCGTATTACTGACTTATGAGCGTCAAATAGAGAACTGGTTTGCCCGAGCAGATTATCTGCAGCTTGATCAACAAAGCCCAATAAGCACACCAATTGCTGATCTTATTGCCTTAAGCAAGTATAGGAATGCTGATTTTTCACCCGATACCGTTATCCTGGTTAACCATCCCGGAGCCCCGGTTACTTTACGAGAAGGTCGCAATTCCAGCGTACAATTAAATCCCTTCTCTGGTGAAGAAATGCAAGTTGGCTCCCCTGCTTTGCAAGAATTTTTTAGCACAGTAACGGGTTGGCACCGATGGTTCAATGTGGCCGGTGAAAATCGAACAATAGCACGCTCAATTACCGGCGCTTGTAATCTGCTGTTTTTATTTCTGATTCTAAGCGGTATTTATTTATGGTTACCCAAAACCTGGCGCTGGGTCATGTTTAAGACCCGTTTACTGCTCAATAATGCAGCACCCAGCAGTAAAGCCCGTGACTTTAACTGGCACCATGTATTTGGTATTTGGTGTGCATTGCCTCTAGGTATTATCGTCGCTACAGCAAGTGTCTTTAATTATAGCTGGGCAAACAATCTGGTTTATCAGTTTTACGGTGAGGAAGCTCCCCAAAGACGACAGGCGTCAGCTAATGAAGTTTCAAATACTGATAGCACTATATTATCCAGCACTAACTATTTAAATCTCGATCAGCTCTTAGATTCCGCCCGGCAGATAACTGAGCAAAATCTTGGCCAGTGGCAATCTATCACAATAAATTTACCCGACAGGAATACAGATCAAATTGAGTTTTCAATTAATCAAAGCCTGGGCGGCCAACCTCAAAAACAATTCACATTGTCCCTTGATCGCAGCAATGGTGAGATGCTCAACATGACTGGGATATCCGATGCCAGCCCTGGTCAAAGAGCACGTAGAATTATTCGCTTCTTGCACACGGGAGAAGTTCTCGGTTTCTGGGGCCAAACAATTGCAGGCATAGTCTCTTTTGCCACATTATTAATGGTCTGGACTGGTTTTGCATTAGCCTATCGTCGGCTTATTAAGCCTCTGTTAATAAAATTCTGATACTCTATTACTTAAAGCAGGCGCGACCATAAAAGATTGTGATAAACTCGCCTTTTTTTATAATGCACCACCCTAATATTCACAGCAAGACCGTACAAAATACGGATAAATACTAAAGAATTATGAATAAATTATTACCAGCAACAGTTTTATTATTAATAAGTAGTTTTGGCTATTCTCAAGAGATTGCCTTTAGCAATGAGCAAGTAGAGCAAGGCAATGCCATTTACGTTCAACATTGCCAGGTCTGCCATGGCACTAATCTGGATAATGGCCAGTTTGCTACGCCAATAAAAGGATTCTTCTTTGAAATGAAATGGGGCGGCAAAACTCTGGGCGAACTCGCCAGATTTACCTGGGAACAAATGCCTGAAGGAAACGGAAAACTGCTCGATGTTGAAGATTATATTGCTACCGTGGCTTTTATTCTTAGCAAAAACAATATTGAAGCAGGTGACACAGCTATGAGCGAAGATTTTAATTCGCTTGATGGCATCATGTTGCCATTTTAGGGACGCTTAAAGTTTGCTTTGACTTAATGGGATTTCGTTATTTCTTTTCTCTATAGTCCCTATACTCTCTAAACTCTCTGCAAGCTGTAACGTTTTTCTATAAGGTTTTTAACCCAAGGCTTAAATCAGCCTTTTAATTTAGAGTTTATGCCTTGTTTATCATTTAATTGATAAACCACATCGGCTGTTTCCGGGACGGTGTTCAAAGCGTGGCGAGTCAAGCGCTCATAATGTGAAATAAATCGAATTAACTGATCCTCATTCATCAACTTGCTGCCAGGCCTAGCAGTCATTTTTTCCCTTAACTTATTTTCTTGCTGCAAGCGCCATTCAAGAACCTTTGAAAAATCAGGGACCTTTAACATAATGAGCATATCTAATAATTCAAATAATTCCTGATACTCTCCTGCAAGTCGATCATTGATATACGCCCGCCATTCACCCTTGTCTTCCTCTGCTTCGAGTGTATTTATCGCTACTTCTAATTCTGCTTGAGTTTGTGGCCTTACACCAAGGCACCATCCCTCAATAATAATGACATCAACTGGCGCTTTAACAATTGGCCAATCCGATTTTTTTTGTCTGTCATCAAGTGCTTTATTAAATCTTGGAATTGCAACTTCTCCGCTTTTACTTAAAGCCTTTATCGTCTGCAAAGCCAGGCCAACATCATGTGTACCGGGCACACCCCGTGTTTTTAATAAAGGATGTACATTGACAGCTAATTCTTCGCGCTTTAAGCGTGTTAAATAAAAATCATCGAGTGAAAAATTTATACTGTGTATCCCCTGCATCTCTCTCAATAGAAGCACCAGCAAAGCAGCAAGTGTTGATTTACCACTGCCCTGGCAGCCATTGATACCTATTACCAGTGTCGCGTCATTATCAGGGACTTTATTAATGGCATCTTGCCGAGATCTGACTTTATCTAGAATGTCCTCTGCTAATGGAATGAACCATTGTTCAACAGTTTGTAGATAGACTGAAGGCAGCCTCTCGGCTTCAATAAAATTTATCAGAGCTGACTTTATATGTTGAGAAGATGACAATGAAATTTTACTCCAAGTAAAACTCAGATAACTTTAGCATTCTGCTAAAAATAATTCTAAACTTTAGGTATGCGATTAATATACATTGCTTCAGTAATAATAATTTTCTTCACAAAGCTTGCTTCCGCTCAGGAATCAGCCTTGTCAGGTAGCTGGGTTATTAATACAGAATTAAGTGATATTACTGATGACAAAGTTGAACTTGCCATAATCGCTGCCGGCGGGAAGGCCACTAAAGGTTTTTTTAATCGCGACAATGAATACTATAGAGGCGGCCCCGTTGAGCAGGAATTATATGATTTTATTTCCTACGAGCCGACCTTGAGTATTTCCGTTACGCCTGCTGAATACACCTTCCAGTATGGGGAGTTTTCAAGACCGGTTTATATGGACAACCGGGGCAATACAGTCAGCTTGGGTGGAACCACTGCAATAACTGACTTTTCCTTCGGCCACTGGGAAAACAATCAACTTTTTGTCGAAGGTCGCCCCCGTGATGGCGGCTTTACAGATGAACGTTACAGTCTAAGTGAAGATGGCAATCAATTAAGCGTCGAATTGTTTCTTGAACCAAAATTCTTTGGCGCTGCAATCGAATTATTCCGCGTCTACGACCGAGTTTTACAAAACGAAAACTAGCCAGCTAAGTGCGGTCTTGCTTATGGCAATACCGACTATATAGAAAAACACCAAGACCGCCGCTACAAAAGCCGCGACTTTTTTTGATCTTGAATATTTATTTCCTAGCGCAATCATGCCGAGCACAATATAAACTATCAACAGCCCTACTTTATGTAGGAGCCAGCCCTGATATAAGAGCCCAAACCCTAAAATAAAGAGCAATGCTATTGCACTAAAGAGCAACAGGGTATCAACAATATGTGGAAGTATCTTGACTGGTTTTAAGTACAGCAGCGGAGACTCCTGCATCATCCAATAGCCCCTCAACAAAAAGCCGCTTATGCTCAATAAGGCACAGCTCATGTGGATTGTTTTAAGAATAAAATAACTATCCATTGCTAATCACAATAATACAAACCAGCTAATTGTGGTTTTATTAATTGCTATCCCAACGATATACAGAAAAGTAAATACTGCACAAAAGAAAGAAATGACTCTGATACTTTTGGTTTTTCCCCGACTAAGGGTCATCCCCACAAAAAACAGATAAAACATTAGGAGTAGTACCTTCATGCTAAGCCAGGGTTGATTAAATAGCCCAAAATTAACCATAAATGCCATCCAAAACCCGCAAGTCAGAAACAGTCCGTCAATCAGGTGCGGTGTAATAAGCACCAGTCTGTGACTCAACCATTTTGAATCGATAAACATCAGGTAGGAACGTAGCAAAAACCCCGTAAAACTTAACAAGGCAAAGGTCATATGTAGGGTTTTAAGTGCTAGATACATCGGAATATAGTCAAACTAAATTATGTCTGGCGAAAAAACGCTAAAGCCTACTTGAATTAGGCCAAAAATGACAGATACACCGTGCACTAAAAAAGTATTTGATGTCTTATTGAAGACAGAACATTTATCGAATTGATAATTACCCTATGCTATATTCCCCTGCTATCAGTTAATGCCCTTTTTTCGACGCCCTTTTTCCGGGAGGATAATATGAAATTCAACAATATTCTCGAGAGTATTGGTAATACTCCACACATTCGTTTAAATCACTTACTTGGTGATAAGGCAGAAGTTTGGATGAAAGCTGAACGCGCCAATCCCGGCGGCAGCATTAAAGACCGAATTGCCCTCGCCATGATTGAAGCCGCAGAACAAAGTGGCGAACTCACCAAAGGCAGTATCATCATTGAGCCCACTTCTGGTAATACCGGTATCGGCCTTGCCATGGTTGCCGCTGTTAAAGGCTATCGGCTTATTTTAACCATGCCAGAATCCATGTCTATTGAACGACGTCGTTATATGGCCGCTCTTGGAGCAGAACTGGTATTAACCCCCAAAGAACTGGGTATGGGAGGCTGTATTGAGAGGGCCAATGAGTTATTGACTGAATATGAGAACGCCTGGATGCCTTCCCAATTTTCTAACCCGGTGAATGTAGCAGTGCATAAAGAAACCACCGCACAGGAAATACTGGCTGACTTTCCAAATGGCATTGACTATTTAATCACTGGCGTTGGTACTGGTGGTCACATTACCGGTTGCGCTGAAGTGTTAAAGGAAAAATTCCCGGAGATGAAAGTCTTCGCAGTTGAACCTGTCAAATCACAAGTCATCGCAGGTATGGAAAAAGGATTGCACCGAATTCAGGGTATTGGAGCTGGCTTTATACCGGCAGTGCTCAATACCGAAATACTGGATGGCACTATTGCTGTCTCTGAAGAAGACGCTTTTGAGATGGCCCGACGTTGCACCAAAGAAGAAGGCATTTTTATCGGCATTTCATCAGGCGCTTCGCTGGCTGCGGTCGCTCAAAAGCTTGACGACATTCCTGCCGGATCTACCGTACTGGTATTCTCATACGACTCCGGCGAACGCTATCTGTCTATAGAAGATTTATTCCAGGCATGATTCATTTTAATTCCTGTATCGGTAGGCACATGTACCAGTGTGCCTGCCTTTAGTGCTGCTAAAGAAAGGTTAGAACATGTCAGAAACCTACGAAAAATGGAGCCCTCCAGAAGGCTTTAAATGGATTTATGGCTCCTTGCTGATGAGCATGTTACTGGGCGCGCTGGATCAAACCATTATTTCTACTGCACTCCCAACCATGGTTGGAGAGTTGAATGGTGTGTCCTACATGGCCTGGGTTATCACCTCCTACATTCTGGCATCAACGATCTCCATGCCACTATATGGCAAGCTAGGCGATTTGATGGGCAGGCGCACCATGATGCTGAGTGCTCTGAGTATATTCTTGCTTGGTTCCACCTTAGGCGGTTTCAGCCAAAATATCGGCCAACTCATTGCCTTCCGCGGCCTGCAAGGCCTTGGTGGCGGCGGTTTAATGGTATTAACCCAGGCTACTCTCGCCGACCTGGTACCCATACGTGAACGCTCCAAGTACATGGCACCAATTGGCATGATGTTCGCAATAGCGTCTATTACCGGCCCGTTAATTGGTGGATATCTCACCGATTTTGTCAGTTGGCGCTGGACTTTCTGGATCAATCTACCAATTGGGCTAACCGTTATCACCATCGTCTGGAAAAGTCTTAAACTCAGTAAACCGGATAAGGCTTTCACTTTGGATATAGCCGGAACCATTAGCATGGTCTTAGCCGTGTGCTTCCTGACATTGTTTTTCAGTTGGGGCGGCACTACCTTTGCTTGGGTTTCGCCTCAAATTTTTGGCTTAGGCCTGTTAACAGTCATTTCGTCGGCCCTATTTCTATATGCAGAAAGCCGCGCGAAAGACCCGATAATTCCAATAAGCCTGTTTCATAATTCAACCTTTAACATCGCTACCCTGCTTGGACTCTTTGTCGGCATCGGCATGTTTGCCTCTATTGCTTTTATGCCAACTTATTTCCAGATGGTTTATGGCTATTCTGCGATTACTTCAGGTTACTTAATGATTCCGATGATGCTTGGCATTATATTTACCATTAATTTAACTGGACAGTTAGCGGCCAAAAGCGGTTATTACAAAAAATACCCTCTGATTGGATTAACAATATGCGCTTTGACTCTATTTCTTTTCTCAACTTTAGAAATCGGGCAACCGGTTGCCATTGTTTGCCTATATATTTTTATGATGGGCACCGGTGTTGGTTGTATTTTTCAGATACTGATTTTAGCGGTACAAAATTCAGTGCCCTTCGGTGAAGTAGGAACTGCAATCTCTGCGAATGCTTTCTTCCGCGAAATTGGTGCAACGATGGGCATTGCTATTGTTGGTTCTTTATTTTCAACTCGACTGACTTCCATGCTGACTGAACGATTACCATCAGACCTGGTTCTGCCGATTGATGACATAGAATCCATTACCCCGGGCATTCTTCGAGCCATGCCTAAAACCATGCAGGATATTTTTATTAACACTTATGCTGATGCACTTACCCCTATCTTTTTATATATTGCGCCAGTATTTATTGCTGGTATTATTTTAGGAACTTTCCTGCCGAATAATAAGCTGGAACAGAAAAAACCCGGCATGATGAAACCGCAAAATCCTGAAGAGCAGATCGACACACCTGCTGTATAAAAAATAGATTTTTATTGCCAGGCTAAAATTATCAACATGATCCCAGCGTTTATTTTTTTACAAAGATGGCGTTTTGGACCAAAGAAAAACACTTTATAAGTCTTCTTTCGATTTTGTAGTTAATCCTGTTTTTTTCTTCAACTATTCAAGAGACAGCATGCTTATTCAAGGTTAATGCTGCCAATCTCGGAAGCTCAAAATTCTCCTGGGCAGCCGTCGACAAACTTATACCTGCAATAGTCAGTAAGCCACTAAACATGAATAAGCTTAGATAATTATTTTTTTTATTCTTAGCTTCTATCTTCATTTTATTGAGGTCTGTCTTGGGGATGGGAATATTTTTTAAACCAAAGTAAGAATTTTAGTGAGCGACAGCGACAAACGAGTAAGCTCCTACACAAGATTACCCGTATAGAAAAACGGCAAACCATTGCATTATGTTTTTTGCCACAATGATTACGTTTGATTCTATTAATTTATTAGTCTTTTAACTTTTAAAGCAAGAAGCTATCTTCTTAGATTTATTGTGAAATGCAATCTAATCCTCTGGTTGCACAACAAAACATTCTTGTGGATCCCACTTTGAGTCATCAGGCTCTTTTTTGAAATTCCGGCTAACCACCCATGGCTCCATCAGGAATACCGGGTCATCCACCACGATGGTATCAATCAACCATGTGTAACCATCGGCCAGTTCAAGTACTTCAAAATATTCTGTGACCGTTGTCTGATTGCTGTATGGAATTCCATTTTTCCTGAGATATCCGGGCAGTAAATTACTGGTGTGGGCAAGCATCGTTCTTCCCTTATTACCAAACCCGCCTCTTACTCCCAGTGAGCCCCTGGAAGGATTGGAAATACCACGACTCCAGGAGGCAATCGTATGCCCTTGTCTGGAAGGCTCTCCAGGCAGAAGGTCCTGATCGAAATGAAACAAGCGTGTCTGCATGCCAGAGTCAATTTCCATCTTTAATGTGGTGTCATCTTCCCAACTGATCCTGAGCCGCGCCGGCTCGTTCATAATTGCTGCAGCACCATATCCGATGCATTCATTGCCGGCATCATTTTCAGGGCGCCATTGCATAGCGAGCTCTCTGGCTGCTTCGTTTTCCGGGATGCTGGAAAAATCTCCGATAAGGGGTGTCACCATTCGCCATATCCAGTCTTCTGAAATAACCGACACCCAGGTTCCGGTTAGGTCGACAAGTGCAGCTGATAGTCCAGTAGCTGATAAGTCACTCTGCGCAGGCTGAGCCAAGACAGAATTAACCTGGCAAAGGAATACAGTCAGCATTATATAAATATTTTTTTTCATTTTTTCTACTCCATGTCCCGCTGCAAACTTAGATAAACAGAGCGTATAAACTCTATATTGCTTGGTCCACCTCTGACTCCACCATATTCAGTGTCATAATCAAATGTAGGGTCACTCGCTAATACGTCTTCAAGGTTTGCGCCGTTTTCCATCAAATTTTTAATTCTATTCCTGACGATATAGACCATATTTCTATACTCAACCACATCAATTTCATCACCTATCCGACCATGGCCTGGAACAACATAGGTCCCGCCTTCTGCAAAGGGACCAGGAACCATTAAATCCAGAATAAAATTAAGCGCATCAATCAGCCCATTTATACTGCCACCTAGTTCCAAATCAATGTCAGGGTACAAACCTGGCGTGAAAATATCGCCAGTACTTATTACGTCTGAATTTCTGAAATAAACAATACTATCTCCATCTGTGTGGGCATTAGGCATGTGGTAAACAATGATGGCCTCATCATTTTCAAAAAAGTCTTTCTTTTTGGAGTAATAGGTATTGGTAATAGTAAGGGATGGAATATCATTTTCTGTCAAATAAAATCTGTTTAATACATTTTCATGACTCAGAATTGTTACCCCTGCGCTTGCTCCCCCCACCGCAACTGAGCTATCCGGTCTGAATATTCCAACACCCGAGTTATCACCAAGGGTCTCTATGATTTCATTGCCAGCAACATGTAAAGGATCCAGGTGTGTGGTGATTAAGTAATGTACCGGCCTGTCAGAAACTTCTCTTATCATTGCCATCATTGCAGGAATGATAGCCGGATCAGGGGAATCGACAAAAACCAATGAGTTTTCGCCTATCTGCACGGTGATATTAACATCGGCGCCGTACAACATATAAACCTGATCCTGCACATGCAAAAGGCTTAAGTTTTCTTCCTGCGCGTTGACACTTTGAATAAGAGACATTGAAAACAGCAGTGTCATTATTCCATTAATAATATTATTGATTTTTTTCATAAATTGATCCATTCAGTAAAATAACCGATTAGCAGGGACTTAATTCAATCAGTCACATTCTTCAGTACTACAAAACTGTGCATCCCCTATAAGTGGGCCCATGTTTTTTCTAAATTCCGGATACATTGTTTCGGCGCCACCGCTTACCCCTTTCATTGGAAGACGATAGTTTTCCGCAAATTCAGTCAGATAAGGGTTTTCTCCCGGTAAATAATTGGGCACCAAATTATCAGGGTTTATGGGAAGTTCTTCCGAATAATCGCAATTAAAGAAATCAATTCTGAAGCTGGGGTCATAAACCCAGTCCTGAGTTCGAACCAATGGCTCCGTAAAGAAAACCGGATCATCAATGACAGTCACTACCGTTAAATAATTATCATGCAACATCCAGTGTTCTGTGAATGTCCGCTCACTACTTGAAGGAATCCCATTTCTTCTGTGATAACTTTCTTTCAGATGGGTTGTCGTGATTGTCAAAATATTCCCATTCCAGACTCCAGTTGAAAAGCCCTGAAAGGTATGAGCTGTGCCTGCCGGAGGATGCGCCCTTCCATCAAGCCAAATTGTACGTTCCATATTATTCCAGCCCATTCTGGTTTTAAAAGCGACTACCTGCTGGGATCGCGGGTCAGTCTCCCTCTGCACGCGCATATAAGATAAGCCCCTCATGGAATAATCAGCTCCATGAGGTCTGCAAATATACTCAGTTACAACGGATATTCTGTCAGGTTGATAGCTCTCGCCACGCATCCTTGCTTCATCGTTTATAGGCATAGCGGTAAAATCACCGAAATGCGGGCCAGGTCCTCTTTCTGGGGCATCTTCATGAAAAAGCGGGCGCCACTCACCGGAAAAGTCTACTTCTTGCGCAATGCTTATTGAACTAAGCAGAGTAATACTCAATATCAGTAAACTTTTATTCAAAGTAAGGTTTTTCATAGTCTTCCTCTTAGCAGCTGAATTAACTTCAGCTTTAAAAATATATGTATAAAATAATCTAAACAAAGTAGCCAGAAAATTAAAACTGTTACCCAATAATTTCCGAAGTGGTACCTGCTTTTGTATTCCTAAACTGATTCTGCCATTGGTCTTGTAGAATATACTAGTTTTTTGGTGAATGTCAGTTTTCTATTCAAGGCAACCATAATTCTGAATAGCGCATTTTTTTTCAATCTCAGCTAGAATTCCACGATTATATCCGGAAGTAAAAGCTCTATTTATCCTAAAACTACAATATTCATAGGTCCTTATAAAAAAGTATTGGAGAAACCCAATTGAACAACTATCTAAAATACAGCACGGCTTTGCTAATTTTGATTACCGCTTTTTCACAGCTTGTTTATGCACATCATTCCACCGCAATGTTTGATGCTGATCATCCAATTGAATTATCCGGAACCATCATTGAGTGGCAATATAGCAATCCACATACTTTCATTATTCTTAATGTAAGTGATGAGAATGGCAGCAAGACAGAATGGACTCTTGAAGGTCGAAGCCCAAGTGCTATTTATCGATTGGGTTGGACACCTAATAGCCTTCAGCCTGGAGACGAAATTATTGTGACCGTAAATCCATTACACAGTGGTGCCCCGGGCGGTAATTACAGCAACATACGATGGATTGATGGCTCTTCAATAGATCCCAAAGCCAAACGGCCTGATTAAGTAGTAGGAGCACTATATGAAACAGCTTGATAACTCTAGATTTTCAGCGCTCACAAAAATCATTTTTCTTGTCTCGACTACCATAATTACTGCTTGCTCTGCTGAGGATTCAGACAGAATCTTGGAGGTTGATAATTCAAGTAACACCAACATGGCTTATCCGGATTGGCGTGGACAGTGGAGTCGAGCCAGTGGCAGTCTGAATTGGCCATCAGAAGGTTATGAGCAAGCCGGACCTCCGCCATTGACTGATGAATATATGGCCATCTGGCAAGGCTATACCGCTTTACAGGAAGCTGGCATACCTGCTGGCGACCCACCTTCAAACTGTTTGCCTCAGGGAATGCCACGGATAATGAAAATGACTTATCCAATGGAAATTATCGTTACACCAGAAATCACCTATATTTATGCTGAATGGAACAGCCAGTTCAGACGTATATATACAGACGGCAGAAGCTGGCCAGATTACATATTGCCTGCCTTTAACGGCTACTCTATTGGAGAATGGCATGATGAAAACGGTGATGGGACTTTTGATATGTTGGCGATTGAAACACGCGCCATTAAAGGGCCGCGGTCTTTTGATTCAAGGGCAGTGCCATTGCATGCTAATGACGAAACCATTGTGCTGGAGGAACTACGCCTGATTGATGATATGACAATGCAAAACACTATCACTACCATTGATGACGCCTTGACGGGACCATGGACAGTTAACCAGATCTATGAGCGTGAGCTTGAAGATATTATCTGGGCAGAATATGCCTGTGCAGAAAATAATCGCCATCTTAAATTAGGCGATGAATGGTATTTTATTAATCAGGATGGGACTCTTGAGCCAACGCGAATTGGACAGCCTGGTCTGATTCCTGCGCCAGAAAACAGCAATTAACTGATAGTTTGCCTACACCTGAAAGCAGCCAAATCACGCCGGACAAGTCGCCTTTGCAAACATGGTCGAGACTATTATTTGTAGTTTGACAGTTAAGATAGTTCTTATTGCGACAGAGACTAATTCTTCAGGCGATAGCCTGTTTTGAATATCCAATAAATCCCTGCAATACAGACAAGCAAAAAGAATACTGTCATGCCAATACACACCCAGAGATTGACATCGGATACTTCATAAAAACTCCAGCGAAATCCACTGACCAGATAAACTACTGGATTAAATAAAGTCACTTTTTGCCAAAATTCAGGCAACATACTTATTGAATAAAAGCTGCCACCAAGAAAAGTCAGTGGCGTGATAATCAGCAAAGGGACTATCTGTAATTTTTCAAAATTATCTGCCCATATGCCAATAATAAAACCCAACATACTGAAGGTCAGAGAGGTCAATACCAAAAAAGTTAACATCAGGACAGGATGCATTATCTGTAAGTCTACAAAAAAGGCCGAGGTCACTAAAATGATTGCCCCTACTAACAGTGATTTGCTGGCCGCGGCGCCAACGTATCCCAACACAATTTCCATGGTTGATACTGGGGCAGATAAAATTTCAAATATCGTGCCTAGAAACCGGGGGAAATAAATCCCGAAAGATGCATTTGATACACTTTGGGTTAGCAGCGATAGCATCAAAAGACCGGGGACTAAAAATGCAGCATAGGCAATGCCATCAATGTCACTCATGCGTGAACCAATAGCCGAACCAAATACAATAAAATAAAGCGAAGTGGACAACACCGGCGACACAATACTCTGTGCAAGGGTGCGCCAGGTTCGATCCATTTCATGTTTGTAAATTGCTTTTACTGCGTATAAATTCATTGTTTTTTTACCAGATTGACGAATATTTCTTCCAGTGAACTTTGTTTGGTTTCAAGGTCTCGATACTGAATACCGGCCTCTTCAATATGATCAAGCAAAGCGGTAATGCCTGTATCTTCTTGCTGCACATCATAACTATACAAAAGCTCCATGCCATCAGCGTTTAATTGCAGGTTATAGTTAGCAAGACTTTCCGGAATAGAATTTATTTTCTCTTTTAAATGTAATTTTAAATTTTTCTCACCAAGTTTTTGCATGAGAGATTTCTTTTCTTCCACCAGAATGATTTCGCCGTGATCAATAACACCAATCCTGTCCGCCATTTCCTCTGCTTCTTCAATATAATGAGTGGTCAGAATAACCGTCACACCGGCTTGTTTAAGATCCCGAATGGTGTTCCACATTTCTTTGCGTAGCTCAACATCTACACCAGCGGTTGGTTCATCAAGAAATAAAATATCGGGCTCATGTGCCAGTGCTTTACCGATTAATACCCGGCGTTTCATACCGCCAGATAGTGTCATCAGTTTATTGTTTCGTTTATCCCAAAGCGAAAGAGATTTTAGGACTTTTTCAACATGTGCAGGATCTTTACCTTTACCAAATAAACCCCGGCTAAATTCCATGACTCCTGTCACTGATTCAAAGGTCTCAATAAGCATCTCCTGAGGTACAAGCCCAATTAGAGAGCGCGCTGCTCGATAATCTTTTTGTATGTCATAACCGCCGACAGTAATTGTTCCTGCTGTCGGTGTCACAATACCGCAAATAGCACTGATTAAGGTGGTTTTGCCCGCTCCATTAGGACCCAGCAAGGCGATGATCTCGCCCTTATTAATATCCAGATTAATATCTTTTAAAGCCTGAAAACCGCCTTCATAGGTCTTACTGAGGTTTTTAATTGAAATTATTGCTGACATTTCTTCCCTTTAGCTAAGGTCTGACTAAACCACTGACGAGGCATGAGAGGCATGCATTCTAGGCAAGATACCCCTTAAAATAAACTTAAATGTAACCAAAGAGAATATAAATTGTTATGCTTGCCTCCGTTGCAGAGTCCGAGTCCAGTTATGAGTATCGTTCAAACAGAAAATTTGCATAAAAAATATCCGAAGCCGGGAAAAAAAAATGATTTTTTTTATGCAGTTAATGGCACATCACTGAGTATAGAAACCGGCGAAATATACGGCATTCTTGGCCCTAATGGAGCCGGGAAAACCACGACACTCGAAATGATGGAAGGGCTCACTGATATCGATGAAGGTGATGCCTGGATAGATGGTATTTCGGTTAGACAGGAACCCTATAAAGTTAAAAGGATTATCGGCGTACAACTGCAAGCAAACGAATATTTTGATCATCTTAATTTGTCTGAACTTATTGCCTTATTCAGCCAACTTTATAATCGCAATGATGATCCTCTGGATTTACTGGCGCATGTAAATTTAAGAGAAAAAGCCCAAGCCAAACCAAAAGAATTATCAGGTGGGCAGCAGCAGCGTTTTTCTATCGCCTGTGCGCTTGTCCATGAACCTAAAGTGCTATTTTTGGATGAGCCTACTACGGGGCTCGACCCTCAGGCCAAGCGTAACATCTGGGAGCTAGTGAAGAACCTGAATAAGCAAGGTATGACTATAGTACTGACCACTCACAATATGGAAGAGGCTGAATACCTTTGTAACAGACTGGCCATCATGGATCACGGAAAAATTATTGCTGAAGGTAAACCACAGGACCTGATTCTCTGGCATGCACCAGAACCACCCGAAGTCCCCCTGCATGGTAATCTGGAAGATGTCTTCCTGGCCCTGACGGGAACAGGCTTAAGAGAATAAGATGAAAGGAAAATTTACAGTTCAAAGGGAAGCTCCATGAATCTTACTCTGGTCATGACCAAAGTATTTCTGAAGATTTTCTCCAGAGATCGTCAGGCGATTATTTTTTCATTAATCTTTCCTTTGCTAATGATGTTGGCTTTTGGTTTTTTTAACAGCGGCGAAGAAGACCCTATCGTGATTGGGATAGCTGATAACGCTAATTCAACCCTGAGTCGTGATTTTATCGCCAGTATTGATGCCAATCCTCTTTTCACTGTCGCCCAAGGCACGGAGCAAAGCCTGCGTATACAGGTTATTAGCGGTAATATAGGGCTCGCTCTCATCGTCCCTGAGGAATTTCGCGGTAGCCCTGCCAACATAGATTTACGTCTCTTAATTGATACATCTCAAACGGCTCAAATGAATGCCGTCATCCCACTTCTGGAACAGGGCCTGGTTGAAGTAGAACGGGATTTGCGAGGGCTTGTACCCCTGTTTGCTCTCAATATAGAAGACGTCGAAGCCCGTACGCAAACGTATCTGGATTTTTTGGTGCCCGGCCTGCTGGCAATGGCTTTGATGCAAATAGCCATGGGCGGGAGCGGCTTTAATTTAGTTGAATTTCGCCGTAAGGGCATACTCAAGCGTTTGTTTGTTACGCCTATTCAACCTAAAAACTTTATCACTGGTTTAGTTCTGTCACGCCTGGTTATTGTGTTGGTACAGCTATCCCTTTTGCTGGGCATTGCTATCTTATTATTGGATATCACTTTTATTGGCAATCTCTTCAACCTCTATGTTTTTATCATCCTGGGCACAACGATCTTTTTAAGTTTGGGTTTTTGTTTGGGGTCTTTGGCGAAAACCCAACAAGCGATTATGGCCATGAATATGCTGCTGACCTGGCCGCAAATGCTACTATCCGGCATCTTTTATCCGATAGATGCCATGCCTGCGGCAGTGCAACCACTAGCAAACGTCTTGCCCCTGAGCTTCGTGGTAAATGGTCTGCGAAGCGTTGCAATTGAAGGCGCCAATGTCATCAGTTTAATGCCTAATGTCATTGGCATTCTGGTCTGGATAGCAATCGCTCTGGGCTTTGCTATCAGGCTGTTTAACTGGAAGGAAGTTGCTACCTAATTAACTGTCTAAATTTCGTTGCTCGGATAAATCACTTAAATATTGAACAAACTCTATTTCAAAACCAGCTGGATCAACAAAGTACACATTTTTTCGCCAGGGTTCTTCATCCCCTTCCTTAGCAATTTCATAACCGGCAGCTTCGAGTCTTTTAATAATTGCATCAATACTGTCAGTCACAAAAGCAAAGTGAGCCAAGCCTATTTGATGGCCTTCCAAATCACGATTTTGACCTTCACCATGATCACTAAATGCAATATATTGAAAGTCATCACCAAAATGTAGCCACTTTCGAGGCTTGCCATACCAATCGCCATCACCCGATGATCTTACTTGCCAGTGAGGAAATGCTGCCTGATAAAAACGCAGCGTAGCGGGGATATCATCTACAACAAGATTTACATGTTCAAGATGCAACATAATTTTGCTCTTTTTTCATATAACGTAGCATGATTTTAATACAGAGGGCTTTGGCTTAAGTGATTGTTAGAGAGATACCCGCTGCACCACCGGGAAAACAACGACCTGCCCTATTTGTAAACGTTCAAAATTGACTTCCGGGTTGTATTGCCTGAACAACCACATGGGAACAGACCGCTGTCTGGTGAGGGACTCGAGAAAATCCCGGCGTTTAATGCTGTATTCTTCAGTTTGCTGAATACGATAGGTCGTGAAATATTGTTGCTGAAGATCACGGTGAAACTGGCGACGGCGGTTTTCAAATGTTGCTCGATCAACTTTAGAAAAATCCAGCCTTAAACGATCACCAATCATCACAGGGTCTCTATAAGCCAGTCCATTTATATTTCGAAGTACCTGCGTTTTGATACCAAGCCAATCCGCATAATGACCCAGTGTCTCAATCGCCTGAATTTCAATTGAGCCATCGCTGGCGACACTATAATCAGCGGGGTCGGCGGATAAATCGACGAGTAGCTGAGCTTCATTTTCCTCAGCCATTACTTCAGCTTCAACGGCTTCCAGTGTGGCATCCAGTTCGACGCCAACTTCTCCGCCTCTTCCAATGCTGGTTTCAGCGACTAAATCAATTTCACTATCTTCGAGCAAGTCTTCTTCCGCAACGGTAGCCACACGCCTTGAAGTGGTGGTCACTGACACCTCATTAGAACGCAAGCGCAGACTTTGTCCCGGATAAATCATGCTGCTGTTATTTAATGCATTTAAGCTAACCAGACTATCTACGGATACCTGGTAACGCTCAGCAATAATTGAGAGTGTATCGCCTCGACGCACTTCATAAAGTCCATTGGCAGGAATCTCAAGTGGAGACCCATCATTAACCACCAGGGTTGGGATAGATCCATCTTGTTGTGGCAATAAAATTTGTTGGCCAATGCGAATGGTATTTCTGTCGCGAAGCTGATTGATCGCCACTAATTCAGAAATCGTTGTGTTATAGCGTTCAGCAATAACTGACAAAGAATCCCCCTGGCGCACAACATAACTGAGATCCGGAATCTGTTCACTGTATAAACTAGTTAGTGGCAAACTGTTGAGGCTCGCCAGTAAATTGCCACTAGGAAGCTCATCTCGCCTTACCTTGATTGCATAACCCTTAGGGATACGTTTAGTGCCAGACCAAACTGCTGGTTGCAAAGCAGGATTATCGCGTTGCAAATCGGCAACACTGACATTTAGACTCCTGGCTAAATCTTCGGCAGAGACAAAAGATTCCATCTCTTCTTCATAAAAACCGGGATGGGAGTCTAGCTTGATATCGCCAAAGTACTCTTTGTAATTTCTATCAACCTGAAGGGCTGCAAGAAACTGAGGATAGAAGTTACGCGAGGCAAACCCAAAACGTGGGCCCTTATATTCATCAATAATTCTGCCGATATCATTACTGCCCACATCGCGGACAGCCCGGGCAATTCCGTTAGCACCATGATTATAGGCTGTTAATGCCAGTGGCCAGGTCCCTAGAGCATTATGATTAAACTCCAGCAATTCCATCGCACCAAAGGTTGCTGTGTAGGGATCCAGACGCTCATCAACTATGTAATCAACACGCATAAAACGCTGTGCGGTTGACCGCACGAACTGCCACATACCCGTGGCTGCTGCACTGGAATAAGCCCCGGGATGAAAAGATGATTCCACATGCGGCAGAATGGCCAGTTCAATTGGCATGCCTTTACTGCGCACCACATCTTCAATATGTTCGCGATAGGCGCCGGCTCGCTGTAAGCCCTCTATGAAACGATCTCTTTGCCCTAGCTGCCAGCGAACACTATTGGCTGCTTTTGCCAGACGATCATTGGAAACATTAGCCGGCCATAAATCCAGAATTACCTGCTGAGATCGGGTTAAACCACTGCGTTTACCGGAAGCCAATACCCTTAAATCATTGGCAATGTCATCACGAGTGTTATTAATGGTTGTGCGGTCACGGTTTAATTTGGTGTAAATGACCGATAGATTTTCAGCATCATGCAGAAAGCCGCTTTCTGTATCTGCTTCAGTATAGACTTTGATCCAGAATTCAATGGCCGGGCGGATATTATCAGGGACAGGAAAGTCGCTTTCTGCCGCGTTGGCAGCAATTGGGAAAATTAACCCGCTGATGCTCAATAGCAGGCTAAGCTGAAAGCTAATATATCTGCGCATAAAACTAGTGTAATCCCCTCTTTACTGGGCAGAGAGTAATTGAGTATTTGGCATTTTACAAGAAATTGATCAAGCCGATTTACGCTATATCAAGCTAGTGTGTCATGGCGTAAATAACATAATTCAGCCCAAAGCGATAAGCCAGCGCCGTCATAGGCTCTGGATAAAAAGGATCATCGGCATGCTCCCAGGCATCCCCCATGTCCATATTGTAATTAATTGCCACGATAAGCCGGCCATTATCATCATAAATCCCACGCCATGCCTGGGGACCACGTAATTGAGCCTGAATTGAGCCATCAGAAGCCCTATACAGATGCCGACGGCCTGGAATCTGGGTTAATTGATCCAGCACGTACAAGACATTGAATACCTCGTCATCTTCACTCAAGTCAACAATCGCGCGAGTAGGAAATATTTTACTAATCGCATGCTGAAAGGATTGCCATTCCGCTGCACCATGAAAGTCATCAACCACCAGAAAACCTCCCCGATACAGATATTCACGCCAGCGTTCTACTTCTTCAGGTTTTGGGTCCCAACCGCCCTGTCCAACCTGTTGGGCAAATAACCAGGGGTAATCAAAGATTTCATCATCCATTATGCTCAAATGCATACTGTCTTCGGCAACATCGATGCGTGAAAGCCGGCTTAGACCATCCAGAAAATGCAATTCTGCAGCCGGATAATCAATTGCCCACCAACCTCGGCCTCGGCTAGAAATAGCGAAATTTCTGCCCATGGGGCCAAAACCATTGTTATAAATGAGCCTGGCCATATGAAACTCAGCCTGGGGTTGGTCAGAGCGAGAACTTTCCTGTGCTGATATTGCTGCGGGTAATAGGAATGAGATTGAAAGCAATAGAAACTTGATAAATAGAGGCTTGTAATAAGACATTAAAGTTCTACCAGTTTAACGAGGTCATATGCCGGCTCTTCATAGGGGTGGGTTGCCAGCAAGGTATTCACCGCGGCGTTGATCAAGGCATCCTCACAAACCATCTCCACTTTAAATTCGGTGACAGTTTCGACTGCCCCCTCTTGCCCTAAATAGGGCTTGCTACCCGCAAGTGGTCGGAACTGTCCTTGCCCCAGGGTTTGCCAACTACATGAATCATAGTGACCAATTTTACCCACGCCAATACCAAACAAAGCAGATTTTACTGCTTCCAGATGTGACTCAGGGACATAGAAACTAAGTTTGAACATCCGGCTAATATAACGCTTGAATAGCACTGGAACTAGTATGAATTCTTTTCAAGGTCAATATAGAGAGCGAACAGGTGAAATACAGGATGAATCAAGGGTAATACAGGATAAAAAGGCGGGCAAAAAAAAGCAGCCCGAAAGCTGCTTTTTTTGTCTGAATAATGTTTGCTATTAGATAGCAACAATATTTTCAGCTTGTGGGCCTTTTTGACCTTGAGTTACTTCGAACTCAACTTTCTGGCCTTCAGCCAATGTTTTGTACCCAGAGCTGGCGATCGCACTGTAATGTGCAAATACGTCAGGACCAGATTCTTGTTCAATAAAACCAAAACCTTTTGATTCATTAAACCATTTAACCGTACCAGTTACTTTGTCAGCCATAAAAAATTACCTATAAAATTTAAAAAAAAATTGTCTCGCTAAGAAATCTTAAGGAGACGAGTTTTAGCATGGAAATAAGCTTTAATTTAGAAACTCTTTAGATACTCTTTTAAATACTAGATTTAAATAACAGAGAACGATGAAATACAAGATATGCAACGAAAAGAAGTTATAAATATTTAGCCACACTTTCTAGCTGAGCGCAGGGTATAGCCAGTAAAATGAAAAGTCAACGCTTATTTCTATAAAGTTTAAAGAATTCAGTCCAGCAATAAAGCCAAATCACAATACCTATTGTCAGAATCAAATTAACATTGTTTGAATCATTCAAAAAATTAACAAAAGCATTGCCCTTTGCCCAGAATTTTCCATACAAGCCCAATATAACCAAAACAGTTCCTGGTGTTTCATAGATAGCTAGGCGAAGCATTTTTTTGCTGATTATTTTATCTGTTTGATGCTTAATATCGGTTCCCCATTAAATTATTCATCCCTGAAAATACACAATGAGTGATTAATCATTGCTTGAATGAGGCACATAACGCCCGTCAAACCATGGATCCCACGTGTCAGTTTCATCATTATACTGTTCGAAAAACTGTCTGACGCTACCATCATTGTCAGGTGTCCAGGTTCCACGGAAGTCAAAGGTTTCATTACTGCCATAGTTATAAATTTCACCAAGTAAAACCATGGAGCCATTCCTCAAGCCACCAGCAATATCAATAGCATATTCTCCGGCAGACACCCATAGCTGGCGCCACTCATCAAGTACAGGGTTATAATAGTTAACACTTATACCAGAAGATCCCCCAGCACCAGACCAGGTTTCCATTAAGGCGCATCCGCTTTCTATTTTTACAATAGAGTTACTGCCGACCTGGTTAGAATTATTACTGTTATTAAGATACACATCCCACTCGCCTACCCAAAAATCAAAGGCTGCAAAACCCGCTTCAGACACACAACTCTGGTTTTGCGCAAACAAAGGATGGATGAAAAAACTGCAAAGGAATACGATTAACCTTGTTATTCTTTTCATATCTAGCCCTTTATTAATAAGATGCCTTGCTGCTTTAATTTTTGCCCTCAAATCCTAAAGCCACCTTCCAACTTTCGATTTATATTCTGTGAATGCTATTCCAAATTTTTTTTGAAGAGCCCTCTCTTCAGGCTTAATTTGAAACTCATTAATATATAGGACAAAGGCAATAATGCCTATAACTGAAAAAGGCGCTGCTAAATACAAAAAAAATACCAGTAGCAGCAACAGCAACCCCAAATACATTGGATTGCGAGAAATACGATAAATACCGGTAGAAACGAGTGATGTAGCGGATTCGGGCTTCATAGGATCAATTGTTGTCTTGGCACGTCTAAACAAGACAAGACCCGACAAAACAAAAAACAAGCCAGAAACGAGAATAATTATTATCAAGGACATGCTGACATAAGTGCTTAAGGCAATATTTGGAGAGTTTGCCGATATTCCCCACATCAGCAGAGCAGAGGCTAAGGCTATTATTGGTGGCGGAATTTTATTCTCAAGCATGGCTTGGCATCCTTTTATTAAATGACAACTGAATAGCATGCTAGAAGGTATATTATCGTATCTGCTTATACACAGTAACTAAAGACAGTAAGCCTATGCTAACCAAGCAAGGCTTTGTGATGATGGGATCCAAAAAGGGCAATGTCTCCCCTTTCCTGGAGTCTTGATCTAGGCTAACCAATACCTGGCATTTCTGAACATACGCATGGTAGGGCCATATTCCTGCCAATCATCTGGTCGCCAGGAATTGGTGACAGCGCGAAAAACGCGTTCGGGATGAGGCATCATAATAGTGAAGCGGCCGTCTTCATTACACAAGGCTGCAATGCCATTGGGAGAACCATTGGGGTTGACTGGATAGCGTTCGGTTTCTTTGCCAGTGTAATCGGCATACTGCATGGCTATATAGCCACTTTTAAGCGCTGCTTCCCGGGCCTCTTTAGAACTGAACTCTGCTCTGCCCTCACCATGTGCCACTGCAATCGGGAATATCGAACCTGCCATGCCTGCAAGCATAACCGAAGGACTGTCCTGAATTTTTACCAGAGAGGTTCTGCCTTCAAATTGTTCAGAAGCA
>Ga0222714_10001162_pt1 | contig 29830 bp, 48 predicted proteins | sample C33_3DmetaG_FD_165048 | JGI IMG/M metagenome (GOLD analysis project Ga0222714, IMG submission 165048) | Estuarine water microbial communities from San Francisco Bay, California, United States - C33_3D | ecosystem: Environmental > Aquatic > Marine > Unclassified | place: USA: California... | reverse complement strand
AAGGGCAATAGAATAAAAACAGTTGATAATTTTCATGCTTTCACGGATTTTTACTATGATGAGAAACAATCTGTTTGGGGAATAGTAAATTCAAATTATTATCCTCATATTGATGATGTTAAAAAGAACAATACTTTACAGCATATTTGTTTAGTTAATTTAAATGATGTTCCCGTAATAACGAATTTTTATTCTTTCAAGGATTACAAACGTTGTAGTGCTGTGATGGAAAAAGAATGGAACTATTACACAACAAATTTGCAATATGAATTGATGGATTATTATGACAATAAAACAGTGAATAGAAAAAAAGTAAAAGAGTTTCTTGATACCAAAAAAGATTTACAAATTAAATTGATTGATAGTATTGAGTATAAACCAAATCAAGCAATCGTTTATCCAGCAGATCTATTTCATTGTGGAGACATAACTGAAGATTTTACTGAAGAAAATCCAAGGGTGTTGTTTAAAATTTTAACATGGTACGATTACAGTTCTTGTGAAAAAAGAAATTACTCTTGACAACTGGTGTGAAGGAAACTATAATAACAACATCCTCAACAGGTTCTTTGGAAAAGACTATTATGATGGAGACTGAAGACATCGTTGCTCACGTTAGGGAGTGGTCTATCAATCGTGTTAATGACGAAATTCCTATCGGTGATTCTCTTGCAATCTATCAGGAGTTTGTTGAATGGATAGAACCTCATGACCCAGAACTTGAAATCGTAAGTCTTGACGAAATCTCCGAAGAGGAGTACAATAATTACATTGATGGGGTTGAGAGAAGTTAATTCCATCTTTATTGCCATTGGGAATTTGACAACTTGGGCAAGTAGTTCAGCGGATCAGAATAGCGCACTTCTAATGCGTAGGTCGGGGGTTCGAATCCCTCCTTGCCTGTTGACAATCAAACTTCAAAACTTGATTGTCTCAATTGCGGAATTAGTTCAGTGGTAGAACGTCAGCCTTCCAAGCTGAATGTCGTCGGTTCGAATCCGATATTCCGCTTCCCTTTTTAGGGACTCATTCCTCTATAGCTCAATTGGCAGAGCACGAAGCTGTTAACTTTGGGGTTCCTGGTTCGAGTCCAGGTGGGGGAGCCAGGGCGATTGGCGCAGCGGTAGCGCAGTAGATTTACATTCTATTGGTCGGGGGTTCGAATCCCTCATCGCCCATTGATAAATAAATCACTTGCTTTGAACTGGATGAGGAACAATGTTAGTAGTAAGATGCAGAGATTGTAATAAAGAGTTAAGTAGCACAAATAAAACTCAGGTTTGTGGTTGTTCAAATATGATGACTGTAAAAGGTGATAGTGTTACAGCAGTTGACTTAAGTAGAGTAGTTATGTTAAACTCTACACAGAAAGAACAAAAGAATGTTCTTTCATCTTCAGATCTTGCCTATCAAGAGGCAAGAAGACAACGTAAAGTCCGTAGATTGGACTTTGATGTCCGATAAAACTTGGAAAGGTGGTCGAGTGGTTTAAGGCTCTAGTCTTGAAAACTAGCGAAGTGAAAGCTTCCGTGGGTTCGAATCCCACCCTTTCCGCTTATTTTTGTTAAATTCTTAACAATTTCTTCAACAGTGTTACGTAATGAACACAAATTGTTGACTTTGAAAGGTAGTTGATTAGTATATAGTAGTACTACAACTCAAAACCTATGGATCAACGCACCTATGAAAACTGGGTGAAGATCAAGGAAACCTTCGAGCAGTCTGGCAACACAGACAATATGTTTTACTACAGGGCATGTGAAATATTGAAGACAAGAAGAGATCCTTTAGCAAAGTTTCTTGGAGATGAACCGTGATGGAACCTCAAGACGAATTAATAAGTCGTGCTGAAGTTCAGGAGATGATCGATGCAGCAATACGACAACACAACCGTAATGCTTCTATCATTAGTATGTGCGTCGGTTGGGTGGTTCTTGCTTTATTTGCTGAAGGACTATTGAGACTTATTGGCGTCATTCCACCAGTACTACCATGGCTCAACATTACCCTGAACTGATTGGTATTGTATTGTTATTAGTATTCGCTGCCACGATGTTCTATCAAGGCACAATGATTATGAGAGGTCATCGTGGATATAGACACTGTGAAAGAGAACAAAAAAAGTCTGAAGAAACACGCAGACGAATAGAAGAACTACTTAAAGGCAAGTAATGGAACATTTGTTAGGAAAAGCACTCATTATAGTTGCAATACCTTTTGTATTAACTACAATTTACTTTGGTTCAAAGAAGGGGCACTACTATGAATCAGAACACTATAAGGGGAATGGCACCGCACATTAGAGTTAGGTTCCATTTTGCAACATCTTCATTTGCAAGAATATATGGAGTTGATCATTTAACATTTAGCATGATTGACTTTTGTTATGATTGGGCACACGCAGCAGAACAAGCACCATTAGATTGTTTAAGCAACGTAGATCGATACTTTAGAGAAAAATGGGACACTTCGCAGCAGCAGCATTAAACAACGATTTATTTCTTGGATTTATTTGCTACATTATGGTCTTCGTACCTATTATGGGAATTTGGGCAGTCCACAAATACAACTGGCAACACTGGGCTCCATTTGACAGTGGGCACAAGAAGTAGTATAATTATCAGGTAAACAACAACGGGGTGTAGCTCAGTTTGGTAGAGCGCTGCTTTTGGGAAGCAGAAGTCGTAGGTTCGAATCCTGTCACCCCGATGTCTAAATATGTCAACTATGAATTTTTATTCGGTGGAATACTGGCAAGAGAATTGGGACGCTCTTCTGGAAAGAGTAGAAAATGGTGAGACGATAGGCGTAGAAAACATAGAAACAGGTGAAAGAGCGGTAATGGTTCCTGCGGATGATGAACTCATACGCATGTATACTGAACAGAACAACGAAGCATCTTAATCCTGGGACTGTTGCTTATTGGTTAAAGCCCACTGCTTATAACGGTGTGAACGGAGTTCAATTCTCTGCAGTCCTACCTTGCTGGTTTAGCAATCTGGCGAATGCAATCGACTCATAATCGATGTGAGGTGGGTTCGATCCCCACAACCAGCACTTGACAGAACCCCTGTCAAACCCTTATAATAGTCAGGTCAACATTCAAAACAATGACTCTCACTTCAAAATTTAAGAAAGACGTTCAAACCCTTCGTGGTGCAGCAAATGGTGATTTTTACCTTGATGTAAAGAATCCGAAACTTTTCAAAAAGGTTCGCCGCTACTACGAAAACGAAGGTGTAGTGTTCTCTGGTGATCCTCTGGATGATTATGAAATGCTTATGGAGTACGTTGCTAGTGATCTTGAGTCTGTTGAGGTTGCATGACTAAAGTTCTTTTTGAACGTGAAGGATATCGCTTCATTGAAGCAGGTATTCTAGAGATCAACGGTAAACCTGATTACCGTATGCAAAAACAAAACGAATACACCAAACGCTGGAATGACATTTATCTTTTTGATAATGGTCTACAATGTACTACTGCTATGGAAGACATTGAGTATGCGAAGTGGTTAGATCCAGACAGAGTTCCTTGCTATGTGAGGGACGATGAAGACATGGAGAGTCTCTAAAAACCCTGGTCGGGATGGTCAATAGACCCTCGCGTTTCCTAGTTCGTAAAACTAGGTGGTGGAGTCAAACGACCCCTTAAAACTAAATATCTTAAGAGTTAATTTTTTATAACTATGGCAACTAAAGGAACAAATACTGGTTCTAATAATAGTCCAAAAATTTCAAGTGAAATTGAAAAGCGTCTTCAAGTGCTGGAAGCAAAAGCACACACTCCTTGTAATGGGGGTGGTGGTGATGCTAAAAGAATCGCAGAACTGGAAGCGAAGGTTGACGAATTAATTAGACAGATCAACAGAAAAATTCCAATCAACATTTGAGGTTTCTTGCTTTTCCCAAAAGCAAGTGGTGCGGATGGGGTTTAACTCCCGCCCAGTTTCTTGCTTCTGGTAAAAGAGCAAGTGGCGTGCATGAAAGACCTTATAGAGACGGTTGACTACAACCGTCTTTTTTTGTATAATACATACTATATGAGTTTTCATTTTTCATGAGCGATTACACGAAGACAGCACTTGTACTTGGTGCTGGTGGTTTCATTGGAAGTCATATGGTCAAACGTCTTCGCGCCGAAGGTTATTGGGTGCGTGGTGTTGATCTCAAGTATCCTGAATATGGTATCAGTGAAGCGAATGAATTTATTCGGGGAGACCTTCGCGATGTTAAATTTGTTTCTCGTTGCGTTCGTTATGCGGGTCCTTACAACAATTTCTACGCAAATATTGTAGATAAGTATCTTGGCACCTTTGATGAGATCTATCAGTTCGCTGCTGATATGGGTGGTGCAGGTTTCGTTTTCACTGGCGAGAACGATGCGGACATTATGCACAACTCCGTTTCCATCAACTTGAACGTTCTTGAAGAACAGAGAAAGTGGAACGAAACAAAGGACGAAAACAAAACCAAAATCTTTTATTCTGGATCTGCTTGCATGTATCCAGAGCACAATCAATTGGATCCCGACAATCCCGATTGCCGCGAAGAATCTGCATACCCCGCCAACCCAGACTCCGAATATGGATGGGAAAAACTATTCTCTGAAAGACTTTATTTTGCATACAATAGGAATTATGGTATTCCTGTTCGTGTTGCCCGCTATCACAATATCTTTGGTCCAGAAGGAACCTGGACTGGGGGAAGAGAAAAAGCCCCAGCAGCAATCTGTCGTAAAGTCGCAGAACTATCCTGCGAAGGTGGAACCATAGACGTGTGGGGAGATGGTTTGCAGACACGTTCCTTCCTGTACATTGATGAATGCATTGAAGCAACTCGTCGTCTGATGGACAGTGACTTTATGGGTCCTGTGAACATTGGTTCTGAAGAGATGGTCACCATCAATCAACTTGTAGATACTGCTGCCAAGGTTGCTGGTAAGAACGTAGAAAAGAATCATATTGATGGACCTCTTGGTGTTCGTGGACGTAATTCCAATAACGATCTCATCCGCGAAAAACTTGGTTGGGATTATTCGCAGACACTTGAAGATGGTATTCGTAAGACTTATGAATGGATTCATTCTCAAATGTATTCCGACAAAGTTATTCACCACAGAGTTTGATGTCTGTAAGAAAATTTTATAAATCTCATGTTGATTCTATCAACAAATCTCTTGATGTTCTTGATTTTGATGTAGTAGAAGAATTTGTAAACCTACTCATAAACTGCAAAGGTAAAATATTTTTTACTGGAATTGGAAAGAATGGTCATGTTGCAGCAAAAGCAGCATCGACCTTTTCTTCTATTGGTGTTTCTTGTTTCTTCATTAATTCTGTAGACAGTGTTCACGGTGATATGGGAGTCATTGGTGAGGATGACGTTCTAGTTGCAGTGTCAAAGAGTGGGAATACTGATGAACTACTGAATTTTTTATATTACGTTAAAAGAAAGGATTGTAAGATTGTTTCTATACATTCAAATCCAGGAAACAAAGCGAATGAATATTCCTTTCTGGACATTAATCTTCATGTTGATAGTGAAGCCGATCACTTGAATATAGTTCCAACATCGTCAATTGCAATCTTCACTATATTTTTGCAATCTGTTGCTTGTGAGATTTCAAATAGAAAGCAACTTACTATGGAACAGTTTGTTTTTAATCATCCTGGTGGAAGTATAGGAAAATTGAAATGATTAGTTTTTCAGAAATTAATTACGTTATTGTACAATCTGGTGGCAAAGGAACCAGAATGGGACATTATGCGGAGAATAGACCAAAGTGTCTGGTTCCTATCAATGATGTTCCTATGATAGTCAATACAATGAACGTCTACAAAAATAGAAAAGTAATTATTATTGGTGATCATCTGGTAGATGTACTGGATAATTATCTTTCAACTTTCTGTAAACATCATGACTATAAAATTATTCGTACTGAAGAAAATGGAACTGCTGCTGGACTAAAGGAAGCCGTTGAATATATTCCTGACAACGAACCCTTTATTCTAACTTGGTCTGATTTATTTTTTGAAAAGGAACAGGAGTTTGTTTTTGATAATGAACTTCTTGTTGGTCTGTCCGATTCATTTAAATGTAGATGGAAGTATGATGATGGATTTGTACACGAGTCTTCTACAACATGTGGAGTATCTGGTTTCTTCGCTTTCAAAGATAAATCAAAGTTTGAAAAAATCACCACAGAAAAATCACTGGTTAGAGGATTTTTGACTGATAATTATCTACCCAAAGATACGACAGTCTTCTACAATCATGATTGTTTTGAGGTTGGCGAAAAAGAAAAATATGAAGAACTTCTCTCAAAGAAAGTCAACCATCGTTACTTTAATAAAGTTGAAATTGTTGAGGATAAAGTATACAAGAAGTGTATTGATCCCAAGTATGATAAGGTTCATGAGGTTGAGAAGAAGTGGTATGCATTTGTAAATGGTAAGTTTGACAGGGTTCCGCAAGTTTATTCTACTAATCCATTAATCATTGAACGAATTGATGGAAAGCACCTGTGGCAAGTAGAGGAAAATAAGGAAGAAATTATTGAAAATTATTGTGATGCTTTAGACTCTCTGCACAAACTTGGTAGTACAAACTCTTCTCCTGGAGAATGTATGAATGTTTATTTTTCAAAGGCACATCAAAGAGTTTCTGAAGTTAAAAAGATTATTCCATTCGTAAACAATCCCACAATCAAAATCAATGGAAAACACTGTCAGAATCCAATCTACAATCTATCCAACTTTGAGGATGTAATAAGTTCTTTAGTTGATATTGAAAATTATAATTTTATACATGGTGATTGTAGTTTCAGTAATACTTTAGTAGATTCTAATAATCAAATCTGGTTCATTGATCCTCGTGGTAGTTTTGGATCTACTGAAATGTATGGCGATAGAAGATATGATTGGTCGAAGTTTTACTATTCCGTCTCTGGCAACTATGATTCAATTAACTCCAAAAAGTTTAGAGTCAAGTATTCTGGAGACGACATTGAGTTACAAATATCATCAAATGGATATGAAGAATTTGAAGATCTTGTAATTGAGAGATCTGGGATGAGCAGAAAAGAAATGGAAATTATAAATTCAACAATTTGGTTATCTCTCACTGGATATGTGAAAGAAGATATTGATGCTGTTCTTTATGCGTTTTATAGGGGATGTGAATTATGGACACAAGCGAACTCTCTTCATTGAACAAAACTTGGATCTTTGATCTTGACGGAACTCTAGTTAAACATAATGGTTACAAGAATGGTGGAGATGAACTCCTACCTGGTGTTTCCAAATTCTTTACAAATATTCTAGAAGATGATAAAGTTATTATACTTACTGCACGGTCTTCCGACTTTCGCAAAGAAACTGAAGAGTTTCTTTTAGAGAATGGAATAAAGTATGATTACATCCTTTATGATCTTCCAGTTGGAGAGAGAGTTCTCTTTAATGATACGAAACCAAGTGGACTTAAAACAGCATATGCATATAATTTAAAAAGGGATACTGGTTTATGAAAATTTGTTTCTATACTGAAGGGCACATTGGAGATTTTTTACTGACTTTACCATTCGTAGATCTTTTGATAAAGAAATATCCAAATAATGAATACTATCAGTGTGTTAATGGAAATGGTGTTAGGTTTCATGATAGTTTGATTGGATGCATTGATGGATTGAATCCATCAGAAGACCTTTGTGGAGACATTAACATTCCAACCTGGATGTGTAATTCCGAGTATGCTGGTTGGGAAGTTCCTTCGGACTATTCTTTGGAAGATCAATTTTCCGTGGCAAGATTTTTCTGGACGAGAATCTATGACAAGCATGGATTTGATGTTGAAATACCAGATAATCTTGGAATAAATTTTAACAGTGCTATATCTGACAAAGAAAAATCTTTAATAGATTTGTTTGGCAAGACTAAAAATAAAAAGGTTATAATTTTTAATCAAAGAGTCCGATCAAATCAAACAGATAATTATGAATATAAAAGTTACTTGGTTAGAGTTTCAAATTTATTTCCTGATTACGATTTTCTTTATACCAATGAAGAAGAAATTGATGAAAAGATAATACTCAACAATAATCTTTTCTACACACCTAATATTTTTGGAAGTCATGAATGTGATATTCTTCATAACTTTTACTTAAGTCTTTATTGTGATATAATTATTGGAAGAGTTGGTGGACCATTTATGTTTTCTTCCATGCATGATAAAAATGTTTCAGATGGAAAGAAAATAATAATTTCTCAACACGAAGAAAATAATCACAAGAGTGACTTGTCTATTTTTTACAATAGAAAAATATACAAAGCAAAAAATATTCATACAAAATCTAGTAAAGAAACCTTTGATGAACTGGAGAAAACCCTATGTCAGTGAAATACTTAACAATAGATAATTGCGATCATTTGAATTTTGTAAATGATAATTATTATTTGATGGCATGGGGAATGGGTGATGCAATTGATGCAGTTCTTTTTTTGGAATCAAGGTCTCCAGTGCCATATAAAATTCTTTGTCCTCCAAGAAATTTTGGTGCGATTAAATTTGTTCTAGAAAATTTTATTCCAGGGACTGCCAAATGCACCCAAGTTGATGTATATCCTTTAAATGATGGATATCCAATTCCACAGGATGAAGTCCTAATGTCATGTAATGGATTCTACCCTCAAGATATTAATATTCTAAATCAAGCTCATACTCTTGGAAAATTAAAAGTTGCACACATGCCACCCAAACTTTGGTGTCATTTACAAAATTTGCAAGAATCAGGTATTCTTGAAAAGATTAATAGTTACGCAAATATAGAAAAAGACATTGAAGAAAAAACATGTATTCTTTTTCCAGAAAGAGGTGACTCTTATCAACTTGATGATATTTTTTGGGAAGACATTGTTCAAAAAATGAAATCAAAAGGATATAGAGTTTTTGTTAATTGGACTAAAAAAACAGATGTGTTTTTAAATCAAAAAACATTCAAAGACACTGAAAAACTGGATAAGTTTGAACTAGATGATTTGTTAAAATACTGCTCAAGACATAAAAATCTTGTAACTATTGGACAAATATCGGGTATATTCGTTCTTTTGAAATATTTTCATTTTTTAAAAATTGCTTTTTTTGTGGACTATCATGATCCAAAAATGAAAGACCCGACAAGAGCTTTATATGAATCATGCAGTTTGTCTGATGGGATATATACTAGGAATATGATAGAATTTAAACTATCAAAGTTTGATATTAAACAATTGGATTTTTTAATTGGAGAAAATAATGATTGAAAATTATGCGTCAAATGAAGATGGTGTAATCTATCAGATAGAAAGAAATCCATTTGACTACACTGGACACTATAATGACTATTATAAAGACATTAAAGAGTGTACGAGATATACTTCTAATCTTAGGTTAGGATATATCATTGGAAGCATTGGGCATATTCCAGAAAGCGTTCTTGATGTTGGGTATGGTGCAGGAGCTTTTTTGGAAGCTTGCGGAGATATAGTTGATAGATATGGATATGATATATCTGGATGGCCAGTTCCTGATGGATGCAAATTTTCTGAAAGTCTATTCTCTCAATCTTATGAAGTAATTACTTTTTTTGATTCTTTAGAACACATGGAAGACATTTCTTTTGTGAAAGATTTGTCTTGTAAATACGTGTGTATTTCGGTTCCTGATTGTCATTATTTTGATGATGAGTGGTTTGAAAATTGGAAACACAGAAAACCAGATGAGCATCTATGGCACTTTAATAAAACTTCTCTTGAGAAATTTATGACAAGAATGGGTTATGAGACTATTAATATTTGCAATATTGAAGATATAACTCGTAAAAATCATAAAAATTATACAAATATTTTGACTGGCATATTTAAAAAAGTATGAAAATCGAAGTATCAAATGGAGAGATTGTAGATAAATTTACCATCTTGGAGATCAAACTTCGCAACTCTGATAGCGAACAGAAGTCTGAGCAGATTGTAAAAGAGATGACGCATCTTTCTCCAATCGTTGAAGAACTCAATGTTCCATCGGAGGTTATTGATGGTCTTCGTGATGTTAATCAAAAACTGTGGGACATTGAAGATGCACTAAGAGTCCATGAAAATAATCACAATTTTGATGAGGAGTTTGTTAGACTTGCTAGATTAGTATATCATACTAATGATAAACGGTTTGCTTTTAAGTCTGAAATCAACAAGATCACAAATAGTGATATAAATGAACAAAAAATATTACCAAATTATAAACCATGAAAACAAAAATTAACTTAGTTGGAAATACTTTTACTCACTTGACTGGTGGTAATAAAGGATATTCTGTTCATGGGAAAGAATCAAAATATATTGAATGGGTCTCTGATGGTGGTGACGCCACATTCTACATTGACAATACTATTAATGATGGTATTCAAGATAATAGAACTGGACCAAAATATCTTTGGCTTTTAGAATCTAAGTTTATTAAACCTGGACTTGTTGAAAGTATTATTGAAAATAGACAACTCGTAGAGGATACTTACGACACTATTTTTACACATGATCAGAGACTTCTTGCTTTAGGTGATAAGTATAAGTGGGTTCCTGCTCAAGGGTTTTGGATTCAAGAACCAAAGATCTATGAGAAATCAAAGATGATTTCTATGATCGCATCTAACAAACGGATGTGTGAGGGTCACGTTAAGAGGCTTGAATGGGTTGAGAAGATTGGTGATCAAGTAGATCTTTATGGTCGTGGGTTTAATGAGATTGAACTGAAAGAAGAAGGATTATGTGATTATATGTTCTCGGTTGCGATTGAGAATGGTCAATATGAAACTTACTTTACCGAAAAGATTCTTGATTGCTTTGCAACAGGAACTATTCCTGTTTATCTTGGTGCTCCTGACATTGGTGAGCACTTCAATCTTGATGGTATTATTATATTGAGTGATGAATTTGACGTATCCGAAGATATTTACTATAGTAAAATGGATGCCATTAGGGACAATCTTGAAAGGGCAAAGGAAATGGAAATTCTTGAGGACTTTATTTACACGAGGTATTTAAAATGAGTATGCTAGGACCATACGCTTCTTGGAACAAAGAGACTGGGTATGCTGTCTGGCATCATCCCACTGCAGAGTACACTGGAATCTTTGAGCGTATCAATGTAGGCATCAAAGGAATCATTCATGTGGGTATGTGGGACTTTGTTGAGTACGGATGCTACACAAAACTGGTAGGGAACAAGGTTGTTGGCATCGAAGCGAATCCAGATGTCTATAAAACGATGGCGAAACCTGTTGCTGACAAGTGGGGATTCAAGTGTTTTAATGAATTTACCTCTGATAAAGATGGTGAGATAAGGAATTTCTACTTTGCGGGTGAGGGATCGAGTTTATATCAAGGACAACCCTCATGGAATAAGCACACATCCATTAAAGTTCAAACAAAAACTCTGGCAACTGTGCTTGATGAAAACAATATTGATCCTGCCGAGTATGATTTCTTGAACATCGATGCCGAGGGATCTGAATTAGATGTTCTAAAAGGATATGAGAAATATCTCAAGCATGTGAACGTTATTGACCTTGAAACTTCTTATGATGATAGGCATAGAAGTGGTGCAAATCATGATGATATTGTTTCTTGGTTGAAGGATAGAAATTTTGAAGTTAAAGAAATGTCTTCATCATATAGGAATCAAGGTTGGGGAGATTCCGTTTTTGTCAGAGTGGATAAAGACCTTCCTCCATTTGTTGATGGAAACGTTGGCACTGGTATTTTTGGTAAAAATTATCTTGAGGAAAATTGGGGAAAATGAGACCTTGTGTAATAAAACAACCTGCTGGCATTGGTGATGTATTCTTTTGCCAAAAGATTGCTAGAGTAATGATGCAAAATGGATATCAAGTTATTTGGCCATTGAGACCTGACATTGCTTGGATTGGAAAATATATTAGAGACATCTATTTTCCAACAACAGACGACATGTTTCCTGGAAAGGATATATTTGATCGTGCTGGTGGTTGTAGTGTAGGAATGGAAGCCGCGTTTATCAGTCTTGCTACTGCAGATATAACGCACAATAATGGAAAAATCATGAGTTCAAAATACTACATGATGGATATTTCTCATCATGACTGGCAAGATTATTTTAAGTTTGAAAGGGATCTTGATAAAGAAAATGAATTGTATTATAATGTCCTTGGATTGAATGATGACTCTGAATTTGTTTTTATAAACAATCTATATAACACTGATATCCGAGATAGTAAATTGCTGTCTGCTGATCAGTTTGATATGCCAGTTGTTGAATTAAAAATAATCGATGGGTTTACTTTATTTGATTGGTGTAAAGTTCTAGAAAAAGCAAAGAAAATTCATACAATTAATACTGCTATTAACTATATCATAGAAGTTCTTGATACTTCATATGATGAGTATGTAATATATGCTCACGATGAGAAGAACAAAACTGAAATTGATTACCTATTTAAAAAACCACACACAATGCTATGCAAGTAATCGAGTATGGAGGAGATACATATCCTCATTTTCAAAGTATTGGTAATGCATCTCAATTTGCTATTCCTTATGCCAAACACTTCTGTGAGGGTAAAGGATATGACATCGGATGCATGAAATCCGAATGGTCCTTTCCTGGATCTATTCCGATTGATTTAGATTTTGATGATCCATATGATGCAAATAATCTACCCGATGAACAGGTTGACTATATTTTCTCTAGTCATTGTCTAGAACATGTTCCAGATTGGGCAGGGACTCTACTCTACTGGACTCAAAAGATTCGCAGTGGAGGTGTTCTATTTCTTTATCTTCCTCATTATGATCAAAAATATTGGAGACCTTGGAACAATAGAAAACACTTACATGCATTCGTTCCAGAGATGGTGGTTGATTTTATGAAAGAAAACGGTTATACTAATATTTTTAACAGTCAAAGAGATCTCAATCATTCCTTTATTGTGGTAGGAGAAAAAATTTAAATGGGACAACTGAACGAAGCAATCCAAGTCAAGAATGTTCTTGACTTTTATGACATTAAGAATTTTGTTGAAACTGGAACTGGAGCTGCAGAAGTTGTCCGATCAGTTTCTTCAATTAATAGTAATCTAAATGTTCATACTATTGAAATCATTGAAGAAATTTACGAAAGGAATAAAATTTCTTTTTCGTATCTCACTAATGTGAACTGGCACCTTGGTCAATCATCGGATGTTCTTTTAGAAATTGTTCCTACCCTAAAAGGAAATACTTTGTTTTGGTTAGACGCTCACTTTCCTGGTGCTGACTTTGGTATGGCATCATATGGTGATGAACCAGATCTTGATAAAAGACTTCCTCTTAAAAAAGAACTAGAGATTATTGTCAACAACAAAGACGTTAAGAACGATGTATTTGTGATTGATGATCTTCGCATTTATGAGGACGGTCCTTTTGAAGATGGATCATGGGTAGACAGGAAGAAGTATGGTGGTGATGGTATTGAATTTATTGATGAATTATTTGATGAAACTCACTATGTCGTGAAGTCATATAACAAGCAGGGATTCATTATTCTTTTCCCACTTTCTAGAAATATTGACGATGAAGCACAAAATCTTGTAGTTGGATCAGTATCGTAATGACTAAAAAAATACTTATTTCCACTTGGTGTACTGATGATTATGCAGAATTACTTGGAGTGGAAAAGTTAGTAAACTCTGTAAAATATTTTCATCCTGAAGTTGATCATGTCATCGTTGATACCAAGATGACAAATGAAATCAATGAGAAGTATTCTCCTTGGATGCGTCCTATTTGGATGATGGCACCGACTTGTCTTCCATATATTGATGATTATGATATGGTCATTCACTTGGATGCTGATGCGGTTGTCGCTGGACCGATGACTGAACTGTTCGAGTGTGATGCTGATGTGATTGGTGTTCGTAATAACAACAGTTTTAATAAAGCAGGATCTCACTCTGGGATTACGATTACTCATCTTGAACCATTTGGAGATGGATCTCAAATTCCAATGCAGGGGTTTATTAATGCTGGATTAATTGCGGCAAACAATAAAGAGTTTTGGGAGGATTGGCATGATGTCAATCAACAATCTGCAAAGATTAAAGAAACAAATCCCTATGCTCATGGTATTGGTGATGAGAATGATACTCTGAATCAAATCTTTCACAGTAGTAGTTACACTTCAAAGATCATTGATGAACAAGGAAGTGGAGTTTCGTATGGACTGTCTAACGTTTGGGGAACTGGCAACAATCATTGGGAAAGTTGGTCGCAAATTTACGTAAAAGATGATAGACTGTACCTTGATGATCCTGTCACTGGAGAATCAATGTGCATCAAAGTTCTTCACCAAGCTGGTGGAGGTTTAGCGGCAGAACTCAATAGATCCGCTGGTGGATTTAGAAACTGGATGTCCTCCGTCCTATCAAAAGAAGTTAATGATTATTTGAACGAGGTTACTAATGGATAGTATTATTGAAAGTCTTGTAAAAGGTGCAACTCCACCTTATCTTGCCAACAGCGGAGAGTTCATTCCTGGACAATCTTCTGTCTACTATTCTGGTCCTTACTGGGACAACAGGGAACTTGAGTCTATTTTCAAGTCTTTCCTACAGGGTAAATGGTTGGCTTCTGGTGAAGAGGTTTGTAAGTTTGAACGCAACTTCTCAAAGAGGTTTAATAAGAAACATTCTTTGATGGTGAACTCTGGTTCATCCGCAAACCTGGTAATGATTGCAGCACTCAAGAAAAGGTTTGGGTGGCAAGATGGTGATGAGATCATTGTGTCTTGCGTTGGATTTCCTACGACGATTGCTCCTATCGTTCAGAATGGATTGAAACCAGTATTCGTTGATATTGACTTTAGCGATCTTAACTGGGACGTGAGTGAAATTGAAGATAAGATCTCTACTAAAACCAGAGGTCTGTTCTCCTCACCAGTTCTTGGCAATCCTTATGACTTTGATGCTATTCTTGACATCTGTGATAGGTACAAGATTCATTTGATTGCAGACAACTGCGACACTCTTGGTAGTAAGTGGAATGGAAACTTCCTGACTGACCATGCCATCTCTGCATCTTGTTCTTTCTATCCTGCACACCACATTTGCACTGGTGAGGGTGGTATGATCTCTTCTGACGATGAAGAACTTATTTCTATCGCCCGTAGTCTTGCTTGGTGGGGTCGTGATTGCTATTGCGTAGGCGCACAGAATCTTCTGTCTTGTGGTGTTTGTGGTAAGCGATTTGATAATTGGATTGATCGCTATGATGGAATCATTGACCACAAGTATGTCTACAGTCAAATGGGGTATAACCTGAAACCAATGGATTTCCAAGGTGCTATTGGATCAATTCAGATTGAGAAACAAGATGAGATTCATAGGATTCGTCGGGAAAACAAACAACTCATTCAAGAACACTTTGAAAAGATTCCTGGTATTCGTAGTGTAAACGAACGCCCACAAGCAGAGACTAGTTGGTTTGGTGTTCCTATTATCTGTGATAGTAAGGAAACTAAAAACAAACTAACTCAACATCTGGAAAGTAATAAGATTCAAACTAGAAATTACTTTGCTGGAAATATCCTGATGCACCCTGGATATAGTCACCTTGATTACTACAAGAACTATCCAAATGCATGTAAAGTTCTTGATCTTGTTTTCTTTGTTGGTTGTTCTCCTACCATTACGAAACCAATGATTGATTACATTGGAACCATCACTTCTTCTTTTGAAAAATGAGAGTAGCAGATTATATTATTGATCAGGTTTACAAGGCTGGATGTGATCACATCTTTCTTGTAACTGGTGGTGGTGCAATGTATTTGAATGATGCAATTGCTGCTCATGAGAAAATCAAACCAATCTGTAATCATCACGAGCAAGCATGTGCAATGGGTGCAGTTGCATATGCAAAGTACACCAATAGCGTAAGTGCTGTTTGCTTAACCACTGGATGTGGTGGCACTAATGCAATCACTGGACTTCTTGATGCATGGCAGGATAGTGTTCCTGTCATTTTCATTTCTGGCAATGTCAATAAAAATCACATGGCAGGTCCTGGTGTAAGAAACCTTGGAGTTCAAGAAGCAAACATTATTGATTTGGTGATGCCAATTACCAAGATGGCATGTGTTGTTCATCACCCAGAGGATATTGGTGAGATTATGAAGGACGCAATTGAGATTGCAACTTCTGGTCGTCCTGGTCCTGTTTGGATTGATGTCCCTATGGATGTCCAAGGTGCTCCTTGTTTTAGTATTGAAGAGGAAATCAGAAAGGCTGAAAGACCTTTGATCCTTGCTGGTAATGGAATCAATTGTGCTGATGCAAAACTTTCTTTCCGTGAGTTTGTACGCAGATCTAACATTCCAGTCGTGACTTCCTATAATGGAGTTGACCTAATTGAATCTAACAACTCAAACTTTGTTGGTAGAGTTGGAATTAAAGGAACAAGAGCAGGCAATTTTGCAATGCAGAACTGTGACTTGTTGCTTGTGATTGGTTGCAGACTTCCTGTTCCTGTCACTGGATACAACTATTCAACCTTTGCTAGAGATGCAAAAGTAATTGTTGTAGATATTGATAGTGATGAGCACTCAAAAGAAACTGTAAAGATTGATCGGTTTATTCATTCTGATGCTAAAAAGTTTCTTCAGAATAACATCTTCAAGAGAGAACGAACTTCTTGGAATGAAACTTGTCTTCGCTGGAGGGGTGCTTGGCCAATTTGTCCAGAGAAGAATCCTACAGAAAAAGTAGATCTTTATTACTTCACTCATTGTTTGAATAAACTGAAGAGGTTTGACGACGTTGTAATCTCTGATGCAGGATCTGCATATTACGTTTGCTCTCAAGCAACATCCATCAAAGATGATCAAAGATACATTACTTCCAGTGCTCAAGCAGAAATGGGATTCACTATTCCAGCATGTATTGGCGCTGCTTTCGCAAAAGGTTCTGATGTGATTGGAGTGACAGGTGACGGTTCTTTTATGATGAATCTTCAAGAACTTCAAACCATTGCACATTATCGTCTTCCTGTTAAACTATTTGTGTGGAACAATGACGGATACTTATCCATCAGAACTACTCAAAAGAAATTCTTTGAGGGAAGAGAAATTGGAACCGATGAGCAAAGTGGAGTATCAATTCCAAACATTCGTAAGGTGGTTGAAAGTTTTGGAATTGAATATGCTTATGCTGATGCTGATGGACTAGAAGGAGCAATTAAATACACTCTGGATTATGATGGTCCAGTAGTTTGTGAAGTCTTCTGTGAGAAGTGGCAAGAAGTTGTCCCTACTCTTATGGGTAAGAAAAATGATGATGGAACAATCACTGCAAAACCTTTGGAGGATATGTATCCATTCTTGCCTAGAGAAGAGTTTTATGATAATATGATAATTAACCCACTAGATTGATATGCCTGCTGATAATAAAGATAAAGTAACTATTCTGAAGTTACGCAAACAAAAACAGAATAAAGTAAAAACTGTTGGTGTCACTGCTTATGATTATCCGCAGGCACTAATGGCAGATAATGCTGGAGTAGATTGGATTTTGGTTGGTGATTCTCTTGGTATGACTACCTTGGGATACAAAAGCACTATTCCAGTTACAATGGATGATATGCTGCGGTCTGCTAGAGCAGTAGCGCGTGGTGCAAACCGTGCATTTACTGTCGGTGATCTTCCTTATATGTCCTATCAAGTTTCTAACGAAGAAGCAGTGAGGAACGCTGGTGACTTCATTCAGGCTGGCATGGATGCTGTCAAGGTAGAAGGGTGCATGGTAGAAAGGGTCAAAGCAATCTGTGATGCTGGCATCATGGTGATGAGTCACCTTGGACTGACTCCTCATACTCGCGCTAAACTTGGTGGTTATCGCGTTCAAGGTAAGACTGCTGACCAGGCAAAAGTTATTCTTGATCAGGCTTTGAGTCTACAAGACGCTGGATGTACCTTCTTACTTCTTGAGGGTATGCCTAGAGAATCTGCTGAAATGATTGCCAACAGTCTTGAGATTCCTGTATATGGAATTGGTGCTGGTGACAAGGTGGATGGTCAACTAGTCATCATGCATGACCTGGTAGGATTGTTCTGGGAGTTCAAGTCCAAGTTTGTGAAACGATACTGTGAGGCGGGGCAGATGATTCAGTCTGCTTTGACTGATTATGTGAATGAAGTTCGTGATCTTAAGTTTCCTTCCGATGAAAACTTCTATGAGATTAAAGAGGAAGAACTTGAGAAACTATTAGGACAAGGTGCTGGATGGAAGCATGACAAATAAGAAGATTCTTTTTACTGGCGGCAATGGGTTTCTTGGACGCCAGATTATTCCTCTGTTGGAGAAAGATGGATGGGAAATTGTAAGACCACGTTCCCATGAAGTTAGATTAGAAATCACAAGTGAGGTTGATTCTCTGTTTAATGGTCAAAAATATCATGCTATTATTCATGGTGCTATTGTAGGTGGTCGTAGAGAGATTGAGGATACTTCTTCAGTCTTTTACACTAATATGCATATGTTTGAAAATATTTTCAGACATGTTGACAACACACAGATGTTCATCAATCTAGACAGCGGTGCTTCTTATGGTCGCCCAGCTCCAGTTGAAGAACCACGTCCAGGAGATTTTGGTAGAGTTATTCCTGCTGATAATTATGGATTCTCAAAGTATTGTATTGCTAAACGAGTTCTAAATCATCCTAAAGGAATCAACTTAAGAATCTTTGGATGCTTTGGACCTCATGAAGAACAAACAAGATTCTTCAATACTAATATTAACAATTACATTAATCATAAAAACATAGAGATTTTTAAAGATCGTAAGATTGATTTCATCTATGCAAATGATCTTTATAAGATTATCAGTTACTATTTGAAGATGGGCAAAGAAACTTATAATCGTGATATTAACTGTGTGTATAAAGAGAAATATTATTTAAGTGAAATTGCTGAAATGATAAACAATCTTGATGATCATAAAGTTGAGATTGTTAAGCAGGGGAATTATAATGAGTTTCCATATTGTGGATCTCCAAATGATATTTCTTGTATAAAGTATGAAGGATTAGAAAAAGGTATTAAAGACTGCTATGAATATTTTCGTCAACGGGACATTTGATATTCTCCATCGTGGTCATCTTGAACTCCTAAACTATGCAAAAAGTTTAGGAGATTTTTTGCTGGTTGGGATTGATAGTGATGACAGAGTGAGAGAAAAGAAAGGTTCTACAAGACCTATACATACACAAGAAGAACGAAAGTTCTTTCTGGAAAATTTAAAAGCAGTGGACACTGTTGATATCTTTTCGTGTGATGAAGAGTTAGAAAACATGATTAAATCCTACAAACCTGATATAATGGTGGTAGGATCTGACTGGAAAGGTAAGTCTGTGATTGGATCTTACTATGCTGCTGAACTTAAATTCTTTGATAGAATAGGTGATTATGCCACAACAAAAACAATTCAAAGTATTATTGATCGGGGATAGTTGCACCGATGAATATGTCTATGGGACATGTGAAAGATTAAATCCAGAAGCTCCTGTCCCCATACTAAAGTATGGTAGGAAAGAAGTTAAGAAAGGAATGGCATGGAATGTCAGAGAAAATCTAATGGCATTCGGAATGGATGTTTATATTCTTACCAATCAAGAAAAGATTGTGAAGACTCGCTATATTGATGAAAGATATAATCAACAGATTTTGAGAGTTGATGAAGAGAAAACTCTTAAGTCAATGGAGTCTTTAGAATATGAAATACCAAAAGAGAAATACGATGCTGTTGTCATCTCCGACTATGATAAGGGATTCATCACCCAATCAAAACTATTTGAGATAGTCTTTAATTCAAGGTTCCCTGTTTTTGTTGATAGTAAAAAAACAATTCTTCCAGAATCTAATTGTTTCATTAAAATCAACGAAGCAGAATCTAAACTGTTGAAAAGTAAACATGACAATTTGATTATTACAAAAGGATCAAATGGTGCTGAATTTGAGGGCATTACTTATCCAGGAAAGAAAGTAAATGTGTTTGATGTTGTTGGTGCAGGTGACACATTTCTTGCAGCTCTAGTTTACTTTTATCTTAAGTGTGGTAGAATGGAGGAAGCAATACCATACGCTAATAAAGCAGCATCTATTGCTGTTCAAAACTTTGGAACTTATGTATTAAAAGATGAAGATGTCAAAGAGATATGTGATTGATATTGACAAAACCATTTGTACACCTGGAGAAACTAAAGAGTCTAGGTATACTGGTGCTACTCCAATCAAGGAGAGGATTGAACGTATAAATCAACTATACGATGAAGGAAACCACATAACTTATCTAACAGCAAGGGGGATGGGAACTTACTCCAATGATGCAAAATTGGCAGAGGCAAGGTGGAAACAGTTGACTGAATTGCAACTTCGCATTTGGGAATGTAAATATCATGACTTGTTTATGGGCAAACCCTCTGGAGACTACTACATAGATGATAAAGCGGTAAATTCTGATGACTTCTTCGCAAACTAAATTTGTCCCCAAAGGATGGGGATATGAAAAATGGTTAGTAAACAAAGAAGAGTATTGTGGAAAACTTTTATTCTTCGTAAAAGGAAAGAAATGCTCATGGCATTATCATAAAGTAAAGGATGAAACTTTCTATATTCATAAAGGTATGATAGAATTGTTTTATTCTTTTGGTGACTATCAGGAAATAGCAGATAAAATATTCCTATCAGAGGGAGACACTTTTCATATCCCTGTAGGAATGAGACATCAAATGCTTGCCCATAAAGACACCGAACTTTTTGAGTTTTCAACACAACACTTTGAAGAGGATAGTTTTAGAATCACTCTTGGAGATTAAAATGAACAGAATCACTGATTATCAAAAACTTGCTGGTCGCATTGTCACCTGGTTGGGGGATTATGCAGTAACTAATAATATAAAAGCATTTGTTGTTGGAGTGTCTGGTGGAATTGATTCCGCAGTTGTCTCTACGCTTGCTGCTGCAACTGGACTTCCAACATATGCTCTAGGAATGCCAATTCATCAAAAAGAAGAACAGGAAAGTTTATCTGATCTGCATCTTGAATGGCTTCAGAGCAATTATACAAATGTGATATCTCATAAGTTTGACCTAACAAAAACTTTTGAAATTTTTAAATTTAGCATGAGGGAGTTTGGTTCAGATAATCATGCTCTTGCTAATAGTCGTTCTCGTATTCGTATGGTGACTTTGTATCAAGTTGCTGGAACCGTTGGTGGAATTGTTGTTGGCACTGGAAATAAAGTAGAAGATTATGGTGTAGGATTCTATACTAAATATGGTGACGGTGGAGTTGATATTGCTCCTATCGCAGATCTCTACAAGACTGAAGTATGGGAACTTGGAAAGTTCTTTGGTATTGACCAAAGAATTATTGAAGCACAACCAACTGATGGTCTATGGGATGATGGAAGAACTGATGAAGATCAACTTGGTTCTTCTTATGCTGAATTGGAAGAAGCAATGGAGACTGGAGATGGTCCAGGTCTCGGTGCGTTGTTAAAATTCAGTTCTCTCAATCAACATAAAATGCAACCCATTCCTACATTTAAACTATGAAAATCGGCGTAATTGGTGCAGGCAGACTTGGCATTTGCTTTGCTCTTCTTTGTGAAGCAGCGGGATATGATGTCTTGGTTTCTGACATTAGAGAAGATTATGTTAATCAATTGAACGAAAGACGAATTGATACTAACGAACCAGAGGTAGATACTCTTCTCCGCAAGGCAGTAAAATTTAGAGCAACCACTGATAATAGAGAAGTTATTGAACAATGTGACTTAATCTATACACTGGTTTCTACTCCATCATTGCAAGATGGGTCTTATGATGTTTCTTCTGTTTGGGACGTTGTTGAAGAATTTTCTGGTATTGAAGATAGAAAATATTTTGTAGTTGGTTGTACCGTTAATCCTGGCGACTGTGATAAGTTTAAACAGAATCTTCCTAGGAACGTCAAGGTTTTCTATAATCCAGAGTTCATTGCTCAAGGGAGTATTGTGAATGATCTTCGCAATGCTGACATGGTATTGCTTGGATACGATCTTGAAATTGGATTTGATAGTCCAATCGTCAGGGACATCCGTAAACTGTATGAGAGAATTCAGACTAGCAGAGCGATTGTTTGTACGATGTCAACAACTGCTGCTGAAATCACGAAGATTGCAGTAAACTGTTTTCTTACCACAAAGATCAGTTATGCAAATATGTTGGGCGATGTTCTGACAATGGCTGGATGTGGAGATGAGGTTGTTGGTGTGTTAGGCGCTATTGGCGCTGACACAAGGATTGGCAGACGATATTTGAATTATGGTCTTGGATATGGTGGACCATGTTTGCCAAGAGACAATAGGGCATTCGCTGCCTTTGCAAAAAGTCTTGGAATGGAATATAATCTTGGATATGTGACTGATGGAATTAATAACGAACACGCAAAGTTTGTTTGTGATTTCTATGAAAAATTAAATGGCAAAGGAATACCTTTCTATTTTGACTATATTAGTTACAAAAAAGGGACTGACATTCTAACTGAAAGTCAGCAATACCGTTTGTGTTTAGACTTGCTTGACAGGGGACACTCTGTTTATATTCATAATGACAAACGTGTTATTGACCAAATTTATGATTACCTCGTAACTTCTTATGGGGAAAGAGTGAAGTTTGTTGATAATAAAGATAATATTACTGAACCAGTTTTTGTTGTACAATTATGATTGGATATGATCGCCTTGGAACTAATGGTCGTTTAGGCAACCAAATGTTCCAGTATGCTGCTTTGAGAGGTATTGCAGCAAATAATAATTTAGAGTTCTGTATTCCTCCTGCGGATACACCAAACTATGCCAACTATGGTTTGTTTGATTGTTTCAAATTGAAGAATGTAAAACACACTGGACTAATTGGCAAAGTCGCTCCTGGTTTTGTCGTGGCTCCTGATAGTCTGGATGAACCTGGATTTGAATTTGATGAGCAGTTGTTTAATAACTGTCCAGACAATGTGAACATTGATGGATATCGTCAATCAGAGAAATATTTTAAGCACATTGAAGATTCAATTCGTGAAGACTTTGAATTCAGAGATGAGATCTATGAACCTTGTGCTGAATATATGGAACAGTTCAATGGAGAAATTATTCTTCTTCACATTCGTCGTGGTGATAATGTTGGTCGTCCAGATTGGTATCCTATGCCAACAGTAGAACACTATGAATATCTTTTAGACAAGCATTTCAATGATAATCGTCCTGTCCTCATTTGCTCTGATGACTTGGACTGGGTGAAGAGTCAGAGTTTGTTTAAGAAAGATCGTTTCTATCTGTCTGAAACACGCATCTACTACCCCAATCAGGTAATGAATGGAACAGGTGGTATGGAGAGGTCTCTGGTGCCATACTATGACCTTTGCATGATGACTATGTGCAATGATGCTATTATTGCAAACTCTTCCCTTTCCTGGTGGGGTGCATGGTTGCAAAAGAAGAAGGACAAGAAAGTGATTGCACAAGATCCTTGGTTTGGTTCTCGTCTTGCGTTCAATAATCTTAAGGATCTCATTCCCGAATCTTGGCTTGTTGAGAAGATTCCCGAGGAGAGAATTCAGCAATGATGGATCTAACTTTCCTCATCCCAACAAGAATTGAAACAGAAGATAGATTGAGAAATATCATATCTTCTGTTTCTTATTTGTTGAGACATGTGCCAGCAAAGGTAATCGTAAAAGAAGTTTCTGGTAGAGACACTTTTAGATTTCGTGCTCTTCCAGAGATTAAGAAGCACGCTAGTATTGAAAATTTAACTTATTTGTATGAGGAAAATAACGCTCCTCTATTTTGCAAAAGTAAAGTTCTGAATGATTTGATCGTCGCGGCTGACACTAAAGTTGTTGCAAACTATGATGCAGATTGTATTCTTCCAGTCTCATCATACCACCAGGCATATGGTCTTATCAATGATAATCAAGCAGATGTAGTGTATCCGTATGCTTGTGGAATCTATCAGTGGAAAGCAGAATACAATATGCAAATCTACAATGAGTTCATGAATACCATGGACACTTGTGTACTTGATAAGAATAAAACATTATCAAACTCAACGATTGGTTGGTCACAATTTATCAATCGCCAAAGGTACATTGATTGCTTCATGATGAATGAGAATTTTGTATCGTGGGGTTGTGAAGATGATGAGTTTTATTTCCGCATGAGTATAATGGGAAATCGCATTGCAAGAGTTGACAATTATGTTTATCATTTAGAGCATAGTAGAACACACAACTCTTGGTTCAGTAATCCAAACTTCAATAACAATTTTCAACTTTGGAATACTATTAAAACATTTGACAAAAATCAACTGATAAGTTATTATCAAAGTCAAGACTATCTAAAAAAACGTAGAGAACAATTAAGATGATAGGATTTAATGCACTTGGAAGATTGGGTAGACTTGGAAACCAAATGTTCCAGTACGCTGCTCTAAAAGGAATAGCAAGAAACATTGGAGCAGACATTATTATTCCAAATTACACTGAAGCAGTGGATGATGGAATTGGTAACAAACTTCGTACCGAGTTATTTGATTCGTTTAACTTACAAGTAAATGTAGGACTGTTGAATAATGGTCATGCTCCTGTTGTTGGAGAGAGATTCTTTCACTTTGATGAGGAACTCTTTCGTCTTTGCCCAGATCATGTGAGCTTACAAGGATTTTTTCAGTCAGAAAAATACTTCAAGCACATTGAGAATGAGATTCGTCAGGACTTTACTTTTAAGGATGAAATTATTGAACCTTGTAAAGAGATGATTGAGTCTGTAGAGAATCCAATCGCTCTTCATGTTCGTCGCACCGACTACGTAAGCAACAGTGCGAACCATCCTCCCTGTACTCTTGAGTACTATGAGGCAGCATTGAAGCACTTTGGCGAAGATCGTAATGTAATTGTGTTCTCTGACGATCCTGCGTGGTGTGAACAGCAGGAAATTTTTGCTGATGATAGATTCTTAATTTCAGAAAACTCTGACAACAGAGTTGACATGTGCTTAATGTCTCTCTGTGATGATTTTATTATTGCAAACTCATCATTCTCTTGGTGGGCTGCATGGCTTTCTAATAACTCAAATAAAAAAGTTATTGCTCCTGTTCAGTGGTTCGGCACTGGATATACAAAAAAGAACGACACTAAAGATTTGATTCCCGATGACTGGACAAGAATTACTGCTTGATAAAAATAAGTCTGCCTATAAGTTAAAAGGCATTCCTCATATTTACTGGTTGAATCTTGACTCTGACACACATCGTCGGGAGTACATGGAGCGCCAATTTAAATATTGGGAAATTGAAAATCATACTCGCATCTCTGGATTTGATGGCAGGATAGATGATGTTTCGTGTCATTTAAAAGGAAGAATTCCTGATGACATAACTCAAAATGAACTTGGTTGCTGCATGTCACACCTTAAAGCAATCAAACATTTCTACGAAGAAACTGATGATGACTATTGCATCATTGTTGAAGATGATGTGAACTTTGATATTGCAAGATACTGGAACTTCACCTGGACAGAGTTTTTCTCACTCATTCCATATGATTGGGATTGTGTGCAGATGACCACTATTTGTACTGGTGATATTCATGTTAAGTTGCATTTGAAGTTTATCAATGATTTCTCTGCTGCTGTTTACTTGATTAGTAGACATCATGCAGCAAAGATGGTGAAGCATCACATTCGTGGTGATAAATTTAAGTTGGATAATGGTGTGAAACCAAGAGCTGTTTCTGAAGATACTATTCTGGAAACGGGCAAAACTTATACCATTCCAATCTTCTTGTATAACCTTGAGATGGGTTCTGCAATCCATCAGGAGCACTTGACCATTTTCCATAAAGCACCTCATGATGCACTGCTAAACTATTGGCAGCAGAATGGTGCAAACATTGACATCCGTGATCAGATGCAGTATGATCCTTACTTGGGTCGGATAACCGAAAACTCCGCCGCCCAAAACCAGAGTTGACAAATCTCAATTCTTAAGGTATTATAAATAAGTATTCGTGACGAAGCCTCAACTACTCGCCTAGTCCCGAGTCCAAACAGAGACACGTCGAGTCTCTTTACATCCGCAGGTATAACTCTGCGAGAAAATAACGAGGTATCTAAAATGATTAAATCCGCATTCGCAGTACTCGCTACTGCTCCCCTTTTCGCTGGTGCTGCAATGGCAGGACCCTACGTTAATGTAGAAGCAAACAGTGGTTTTGCTGGCAGTGACTACACTGGCACTACGACTGACTTCCACGTAGGTTACGAAGGCACTTCTGGTGCTGCTGCTTGGTACATCCAAGGTGGTCCTTCGGTCATCTCCCCTGACGGTGGCGCTGCTGAAACCAAGTTCTCCGCTAAAACTGGTGGCTCTATTGCAGCAACCGACAAGCTGGGTGTCTATGGCGAAATCAGCTTCGTCAATGGCACGACCAACTCCTACGGCACCAAGGCTGGTCTGAAGTACTCCTTCTGATTTCCTGTGCTATAATATGGGGGACTTCGGTCCCCCTTTTTTTATGCTTAAAAAATTCCTTAACGAAATCTGGTTAGTCCCTACAGTGTTGTTGGGATTTTTGCTCATTGTGCAAACTGTGCATACTCATGCACACTATGATGCACACTCAAAAGCAGGAGACCTTTGTATTGGTAAGTAATTATACTTAATATGTCGGGAAACCGAAACACAGGGGGCTTGACGCCCCTTTATATTTGCTATATAATTATGTAACAGTTCTTCACAAAACTACAATGACTGTAACAACTAATGAACATGGGCAACAGAATATGTTTGCCAAAGAACCCGTAATGTACTATGAGAATTACGGGATGCTGTCTCCTAACATGGTTAAAGAGCGCACCAATGGACGCTGGGCAATGATGGGTATCGTCGCAGGATTCCTCTCTTATGCTCTGACTGGCAATCTTTACTTCGGCGTCTTCTGATACTTGACAATGACTTCAATTATCTTTACAATAACAAGTGTCGCCTTCTTCGTTTTGTTGGCGCACTCAGTTAATCAATTATCGGAAACTTACTAATGGCATACAATGTTACTCTCCAGTCTCCTGACGGCACCGAAAGTATCATTACTTGTGAAGAGGATCAATACATCCTTGAAGCAGCAGAAGAGCAAGGTGTTGACCTCCCTTCGTCGTGCAAAGCAGGCGCTTGTAGTGCTTGTGCAGGGAAACTCATCTCTGGCACCGTAGATAATAGCGAACAATCATTCCTTGATGATGATCAAATCGAAGAAGGTTGGGTTCTTACCTGTGTAGCATATCCCACTAGTGACTGCGTAATCCTCACCGAACAAGAAGAAAATCTTTAATTTAGGAGAAAACAAATGAACGAAAAAGCAGAACGTATTAATGGTTGGGCAGCCATGATCGGCATCATTGCCGCAATGGTTTCTTATGCCGCAACTGGTCAAATCATCCCTGGAGTATGGTGATGTTATTGTTGGCAACCATGATGCTAGGGATGTGGTTAATGATCAGTGCCCTTGGCAATAATGATGCTGACGATGATGATGACTTTGGTGGGGGTATGATGATTCCCGCCTACAATCCAACTAATTAAATGATAGAAGTAAAAATGCGTAAAGAACAGTATCAAGTACCCCAAGTAGAATTTGTGTTCCGTGAGAACAGTGAGTTTGTTACTCGCACAACTGCCGATCTCTTTAGTGGTAAGCGTGTGGTTATTTTTAGTCTACCTGGTGCATTCACTCCTACTTGCAGTGCTTATCAGCTCCCTGGATTCGAGGAAAAGTACGATGAATTTGCTTCTCTTGGCATCGACGCTATTTACTGCCTTTCTGTTAATGACGGCTTTGTTATGAATGCCTGGGGCAAAGACCAGGGTATTGAGAAAGTTACTTTAATCCCCGATGGTAATGCCTACTTCACCCGTTCAATGGGTTACCTGGTCAATAAGTCTAATCTTGGCTTTGGTGAGCGTAGTTGGCGTTATGCTGCTGTCGTTAATGATGGAGTCATTGAGAAAATCTTCGTTGAAGAAGGTATGCGCGACAACGCAGACTCTGATCCCTACGAAGCATCAACACCAGAGAATGTCCTGAACTATATCCGTTCCTCTGTGTTGGAACTCGAACTTGTTTGACAAAGGACAAAAAATTTGTTATAATTTTGGGGAGAATACAAGTCTCCCCTTTTTTTTCTAAATAACGTGAGCCGTGGGCACTGCCTCTTGAGAAAGAGGAATCTCTCCTTTGCCTAGACGGATGTAGAGTTCAAAAGATTTAATGCTTAAAAAAATATCTATTCTTTCACTTCTTGCAGTTCCTGTTGCTGCTTGTGCCTATCCATCAATCAGTGAGATCTCGGCACCCCCACAGGTTGCAATGATAGATGTGAAAGTTAATGAGGGAAAGGCAATCCCTATTGAAGTGATTGAGAAGTCTTGGAAGTGCCCTGGATGTAATAACAATGAGAAGTATGTCCTCCAACAACTTCAAGAGAGAACAAACATTTCTGATCGTAATGCCCTTGCTACAATCATGGGTAACATCAAATCGGAATCTAATTTCCACCCAAATATCTGTGAGGGTGGTGCTCGCGTTCCTTATCATCAATGCCTTCGTGGCGGTTATGGTTTGATCCAATGGACTACTACTGCTAGGTATAATGGTCTTGGTAAGTTCTGTAAAAAGTATGAATGTGATCCATCTTCTATTGCAGGTCAAACCCGTTATATGATTAACGAACCACAGTTCCAAAAGATTCTTCCCGAATTTGAAGGTCATGGTCAACCAATACATCAGTATATGGTTGGCGCATATTACTGGTTAGGTTGGGGAATCAAAGGTGCTCGTGAACAGTATGCTTACAACTATACCAAAAAACTTGTCTGGACATGATTAAGAAAGTAATCGGAAAACTGAAAAAGGTATTCATTCCCAGGAGTGAATTTATTGATGATGAACCAAAGAAGGTTGAAACTCCGAAACCTTCTTATACTGGAGTTGCTGCTCCTGTAGTCACTCCTACTGACAGTTGGTTTTCCGATGCTGTGAAAACTGAAAAGGTCATTGCTTACCAAAAGCACGTTGCTCAAAAGATCGAAGAGCAAAAGTTTATCGAAGCAGCACAACCTAAAAAGGAAGCACAAGATATTCATCAACAGATGTATGCTCGTGCTTCCAAACACTGGGCAACTTGGCAAGAGAATGTTGGTGGATCGGAAAACTTCCAATCTGGACCTGGTGGCTGGAATTCTGGCGCTGGTATGATACAGTAGCAATACTCTTATAACTATGTAAAGAGACTTGTATTAAGCTGATGAATAGTGACGACTGGCGGTTCTCAGATGAAAGAATGCAGTTAAGGGGTGCGGTTTTCCGTGCCCTTAAACACCACCTTGACGAACATTGTAGAGCAGTGTATGAATTCTGTAATATGTGGGTCAGTCAGGGAAACAAAAATACAGACAATATTGAATCTCATTTTCAAACTTACTTACAGGAAACACACAATGAGAATGTTTACAAATTGGAAAAGTGTTTTGACATTGACTCTGACTGGTATTTGTCTGAACGCTAGTCACTCCTTCGCAGGAGAGTCTAAGTTAAAAAAAGGATTCTATAGTATGGATGCCTTGGGTTGCATGTTAGTTCAAGAATGCACCGAGAATGTCCGACGAATCAAGAGTATCGACGATATTCGTAAAGAGTTTCCTAATTCTG
>Ga0222714_10001160_pt1 | contig 29845 bp, 27 predicted proteins | sample C33_3DmetaG_FD_165048 | JGI IMG/M metagenome (GOLD analysis project Ga0222714, IMG submission 165048) | Estuarine water microbial communities from San Francisco Bay, California, United States - C33_3D | ecosystem: Environmental > Aquatic > Marine > Unclassified | place: USA: California... | reverse complement strand
TGAGTTTGAAATTTTACCCTAGGGATTAAAAATAAATATGAGAAAAGGCTTGGAAAACCCAAATATATTTACTATCTTTATTATGTAATCAAAAGAGATAAGTTATGAAAAATATGATTGATGTAGAATTAACCGAGTTGGAACTTAAAGTAATGGAATCTTATGTTTCAATGTTGTACGCTGAACCGGGTTTCTCCGATGTAGATGCGAAAGATATAAGTGAGGATATAGGAATCTCAACCAAAAGTGTTAGAGGTGCGTTGGGTTCGTTGGTTAAAAAAGGAATCATTAGTTTAGATGAAAATGATAGTGGTTATGTTATTATTTACTTAAACAATGCTTATTGGTATTTGGTAAATGAGAATTGGGCTGCTGAAGCTAATATGTATTTGTAATAAAATTTAAAACTTAAAATATAAAAGATATGAACTATTCAGAATTATCAAAATTATCAATTGAAGAATTGCGTAGTATTAATTCGTTAGTAGTGGATTTAATTAAACAAAAACGAACCATTGCTTCATTAGAGAAAAAAGTGGGGTTGAGAGTTGGTATGAATGTTAGGGTAAATCACCCTAAGTTGGCTGGTAAGGAGTTATCTATTAATAAGATTAACCGAACCAAAGCCACTTTAAGTGTAAAGAGTGGTGGTGTGTTTATCGTTCCAATTTCGTTAATTGAAGCGGTTTAAAATAGATTAAATAGTAAATATGAAAGATAGTAGGGAGAAATCTCTACTATTTTTTTATTTTGTAAAAACATTATATATATCTATATACAAAATATAGTTTTATTATGCAAGAAAAAAAATACGATTTTCCAACGGAGGTTATAACATTACCATCAGAGGGTAAAGTTTATCCACAATCTAATCCACTTTCAAAGGGAACGATTGAAATTAAGTATATGACAGCAAGGGAAGAAGAGATTCTAGCATCCCCAAATTTGATTAAAAAAGGTGTTGTTTTGGATAAATTATTTGAATCTATTATAGTAGATAAGGATATAAACCCATCCGATATCGTTGTAGGTGATAAAAATGCTATTATGTTAGCTACAAGAATTTTAGCGTATGGTCCTGAATATGAAGTAGAAGTTAGTGATGATTATGGTCAAAAACATACAATAAAAATTGATTTATCCAAAGTTAGAACAAAAGAAATAGATACTTCTTTATTGAGTAGTGAAAATAGATATGAGTTTAAAACTCCATCTGGATATAATTTAGTGTTAAGGCTTCTTTCTCATGGAGATGAATTAAAAATAGATGATGATATAAAAGCATTATCTAAATTTAATAAAGGAGGGGTGACCGGTGAATTAACAACTAGATATAGATACATGATAGCCGAAGTTGATGGAAAAAGCGATACGAAAAGTATTGTAGATTTTATCAACAACAAATTTATATCAAGAGATACAAAAGCAGTTAGAGAATTTATTAAATCTATTCAACCAGATGTTGTAATGGAATATGAATATGAAGATCCCGAAAGTGGAGAAAAGGAGGTACGCCCGATTCCGATGGGCGTAGGGTTTTTTTACCCTTCCACCTAATTATTCAGTATTAATACATTCTCAAATATGGGAATTGTGTTATTATGGTAATGGGTTTATTCAATCAGATGTTTATGGGATGCCAGTTCATTTAAGAAATTTTTACTATAATAAATTAGTAGAAACAAAGAAAAAGGAAAATGAATCGGTTCAAAAAAATAATAGAGTAACGGCACAAAAAACACCATCTAAAGTGAGAGTTAATAGATAACTCTCATTTTATTTTATATGATATTTATAAACGAGATAAACTATTCTAAAATGAAAATCACAAAAAAAGAATCAATACTATTTAAAGAAACTCATAATAAATGGTTAAATGAGGATAATTTTTTGGCTAAATTGTTTGCAAAGAAAGTAAAAAGTGCTTTATTAAATGATAAAGAACTTAAACAGGCAGTAGAAGATGCTGATAAGCATGTAGAAGATGCGAGAAATAAAATTGAATCACATTTAGATAACGATAAAGAAGCTGTAAAAAAATACATACCTGCTGATGTAAGAAAATATTTAGGATTTGATTACTAAAATAAAACGATTAAATGGCAGAGCACGGACATCAAAATAAATCACAAGAAGAGTATAATGAATTACTTGGAATGACTCAATCCCTTTTGGGGAAGATGAGTGATGCTATGTCAGAATTAGATTCTCAAACTGATAAGAGAAATAAAAAACTTTCAACACAAATATCGCTTACAAAAGCAATAATAGGTGATTTGCAGAATGAGAAAGATTTGCAAGCGGCCATTAACCTTTTAACTCAAAATTCAAACAATATATCTTCTCAAAATTTTGGAGTAAATCAGAAATTAGTGAAAGCATATCAGGCGCAAGTATCCGCTTTACAAGGTATATTACAAAAACAACAAGATGCAGCAAAAATATTAGGAAGAGTAAATGGTATAGTAGATGGTGTTAAAGATAAATTTCATGATGTATTCCACGCTATTGAACATGGATTGAGTGATATACCATTTATAGGTGAAAAATTAAAAAATGCGTTTCAACCTTTTGCCGAAAAATCACAAAGAATGTTTGGATTGGTTGCTGATAAATTCAAAATGGGATTTAGTAGAGCCTTTCAATCTTCGTTGGCAAGCGGGGCAAGTTTTAGTAAAGCAACTTTTTCAGGTTTAAGTGCAGGATTTAGTGGTGCTACAAAATTAGCAGTGAGATTTGCTGGAATGTTAGGGCCTATTGCTATTGGTGTATTGGCAATTGGAGCTGCAATTGGATTAGGTTGGCATAGAATGCATGATTTGGAAAAAGCTGCAACCGATTTTAAAACTACAACAGGATTAGCTACTGCCGATTTGCATGAACTTGAATACACTATTAAAAATGTTAGTAATAAGTTTGGAGTATTAGGTGTTAGTGCGGAAGATGTTGGTAAAATAATGAGTGATTTTACTACTGCAATGGATGGGATGTCAATACCCGCAGAAAGTACTGTTGCGGCATTAGCAGTAATGAGTAAAAACTTTGGTGTGAATGCAAAAAGTGCTTCCGAAGTAAATAAAGTTTTCCAAAATATGGGAGGCTTTTCAGAAGCGGCAGCAACATCATTAACCATGTCAGCGGTAGAAATGGCTAATATGGTTGGAGTTTCTCCTGATCAGGTAATCAAAGATATGGCAGATAATGCCGGACAAGCATACCAATACTTTAGAGGTTCACCACAGGAATTAGTAAAAGCAGCAGTTTATGCGGCTAAGATGGGTTCTTCAATTAAAGATATGACTGCGAGTGCTAATAAACTTTTGGATTTTGAAGAAAGTATATCAAAAGAATTAGAAGCATCTGCATTATTAGGAACTAATTTAGATTTTTCAAAAGCCAGAGAATTGGCATTTACCGGAGATTTGTTAGGAATGCAAAAAGAACTAACAAAAGAATTGGCAAATGTTGGAGATATCAGTAAGATGTCTACATATGAAAAACAGGCATTAGTAGATGCTACCGGTCAAGAATTAGATACTTTGATGAACACTCAAAGAATTTATAATAAATTTGGTAGTTTAGATGATGCAAGATTGGCAGCGGCAAATGATTTAATTGCGAGTGGTAAAGATATTACAAATGTAAGTGAAGCGGATTTAGAAGCTCAAACTGAAAGATTGGCTAAGCAACAAAAGATGCAGGATATGATGGGGCAACTGAATAATAGTATGAGTGCCATCGGAACTGCTATGGGAGATGCATTTGCACCAGTTGCATCGATGTTTTTAGGAGTTTTATCCGGAGCAGCTAAATTATTAGCAGCCGTTCTAATCCCTGCTTTTCAAGGATTAGGATTTGTAATTAAAATGGCTTTATATCCATTTACTTTATTGGGTAAAATGTTTGGAAGTTTGATTGAATACGCTAAACAATATTCAGATTATATTGCAGCAGCTGGTATAGGTGCAGCGATTGTATATGGTATTCAACAAAGACAATTGATAGTAGAAACTGCGTTAAATGTACAAAAATTTATAGGAACTCAGCTATCGAAAGAAGGTTATTTTTATAAAATGTATGAATTTGTTCAAACTAAATTAGCAGCGGGGGCTCAATTGATATACAACGGATATATTTTAGTTGCAAATGCAATAAAGAAAAGAGGTTTGTTAGCAGGTATAGCTGAAATGGCGATTACCGCATTTAGTTCATTGGCTAAAATTCCAATTGTCGGTGTTGCATTAGGAGCGGTAGCCGCAGCTGGAGCATTAGCATTGGGTTATTCTTTATTTTCAAAAGCGGGTGACGTATTCTCACCAGCTGATGGTAAAACCCAAATCTCTACAAAAGAAGGAGGATTATTTGAATTATCTTCAAACGATGATGTATTAGCAGCACCTGGATTAGGCGCTGCGATGCAGAATGCAGGAGGAGGTGGTGGAATCGTTGCTACATCGGGTGGAGAAGGTGGTGGAGTTGCTACATTAATTAATAGTTTAATAGCTGAAATGCAAGGAATGAGAAATGATTTAGCAACAGGTAAAGTAGCCGTTTATATGGATGGTCAATTAGTTACATCTAAAATTGCAAGTGTTGCAAGTAAAAATCCAGTAACATAATAAAGTAATGCCTACGATACTAGAATTATTTAAATCTTCAAAAGAGAATAAACAAATACCTCAGGAAAAGGCAAAAACTTATGTTGCCTCAAGAGGTCAATTTCTTATTGATAGAGAAAACAAATTAGGAAATTTAATTGAAAAAAGATTTGACCCTTTGCAAGAAACTGCATTAGAGCAGGAATTGAGTGGATTGAGACCTATGAGGTTAGTTAATTCACCGACATTGTACGGAACTGAAATAATAAGAATTACAACTCAAAAAACATCTGATGTTGATGCAATGAAACTTTCTAAAAATCCTAATCAACAAATCAGTTTAGGTAAAATAGGAAAGTTTATAGAAAAAGGAATTGGGTTTGTAAATAAAACATTAGGAACTCCTCAGAATGTTTTTCCAACTTATGTAATTAATACAAAAGAATTTAAGGAAGGAAGAACTCCTAATAAAATGATTGATTTAGCAGAAATCAGAAAAGATGCCAGAGGGTCACAATTAGGTAGATTTTTGAAAGATACTGGTGCGGGAACTCCGAATCAATTGGCTAAACAATCATTCGGAAAAGGAATTAATTTAGCAAAGAGTGCGATAAGAAGTGCATTATTGGGTAGTAGAGTTATTCCCGTAACATCTGGAAGTTTAGATAATTTTAATCAAAAATACTTCGAAGATGAGAACGGAGGAACATATTCTGATTCGATGAAGGATTTAACATTAGGAGGTTCTTTACAATCATTCGATATATCAAAAGTTTCACCTGTCTTTGGATTAGATAGAAGTGCAGATGGGGGTTTATTTGGAACACCGCGAAGATTTGCAAATAGAGAAATCGTATATGGATTCCAATTATCTCAAAATACATCTCACCAAAAAAGAGGAGAGCCTTCACAGAAAGATTTAATTGATAAGTTTAATACACCAGATAGGAATTATTCATTTGGTGGAAAAGCTAGTGAATTAAACGATGAAGCAAAAAAGAAAAAGTTTCAAGAAAATGAGATTCTACGATTTATTAAACCTAATTATTTACTAAAAAATAATTGGAAAAAGGATAGGTATTCGACTGATACTACTAAAAGATCATATCATAATAATACTGAAAAAGTATATGATAATAAATTAGATAACAGAAGAGGTTTATTTTCAGATAGAGATATTTTAAATCAAACTGGAAGATTAGCTGAATCTGAATTAAAGACAATAAAATATAATGGTAGAACATTAGATGAAGTTGATTTAATACCATTAAAATTTCAAAGAGTAAATGATGGTGCATCTGTCTTTTTCAGAGCCACAATGACAGGATTTAACGAACAATTTTCTCCGAGTTGGGAAAATACAAAAATGTTAGGTTCGCCATTTAGTTTTTACAATTATAGCGGAATAGAAAGAAAGGTAAGTTTTAACTTAAAGGCCTATTCAATGTCTCAGGCTGAATTAGTAATGATGTGGAGAAGATTGGAATTTTTAGCTCATTGCACATATCCATATCAATACAATGCAGGTATAGTAGAACCTACTTTATTATATTTTACATATGGAAATATTTACAACAAAAAAGCCTGTTTTGTTGATAGTTTATCATATTCAATAGAAGATGCAGAAAATCTTTGGGAATTAGGTGGTGGATTATTAAAGACAAAAGCCGGAACATATAATACTGAATTTGGCAAGAAATTTTACGGTGGTGCTTTAAATGGTGAAGAAAATTCAAAAGAAAATGGTAAAGGTGCAAAGGTTAGTGAACTTGGATTAGATGTTCAATCTGATGCATCTGGAGTGTATTCAGCTAGGGCGACTCGAATTGAGGGAAATGAGATATATGATAAAAATTTAAAACGTTCAAATATTGTAAATACTGAAATACAACGAAATCAGGTAAGTAATGGTAATTATAATATGGATAACTATAAATTACCTAAAATTATAAGTATAACCACAACACTTACATTCATAGAAACAAAAGCTACTACTGATTTCAATCTTTATGGATACGGTAAAAAAGTAATGTAATGAGATATAACTTAAAAAATATAAAGAGATTGGATGATGGTAAAAAGGTGTTAAAGACATCTATACCTAAAACTATTCCCAAAAAGGATGATGATATATACATTATTACACAAGAAACTGATAGATTAGATTTATTAGCAAATGAATTTTATAAAGATAGTTCCTTATGGTGGATTATCGCTACCGCTAATAATTTGAATGGTGTAAATATTGGGTTAGAAGCAGGATTGCAATTAAGAATTCCGAAAAATAAATTTGATATAATAAATCAATACTAATGGCGTTTCCTTTTTATAAAAGTATAGATTCATATATAGTAAGTGAGTTAAGGGCTAGATCATCAGAAAATAATGTTCAGCTATCAAAATTAGTGCCTTGGATTAAAGCAACAACAAGTTTAGAAGGAAGGTATTCAATAGGAACTGATTCGTATTCAACTTTATTTGATGGTAGTTCAACTGATGCTTATCGTAATACTTCTGAATGGAGATATAGACCTAATCCCATCATAACGGATTTCTCTGTGGATTTTGCTAGTAGGGGAACGTTGAGGAGATGCACATTAAAAATAAAATGTTTTACACCGGAGCAATTAAGATTGATTCAACAAAATTTTTTAGAACCCGGTATAAGTGTGTATGTTCAATGGGGTTGGAATTATTCAGTTAGAACAAATAAAGCAATTGGGCCAACTGATGTAAGTGCGGGTACTGTTCAAAAATACAATAGAAATGCAGCTGAATTAAATAGTATAAGAGCGGCCAATCAAGGTTGTTATGATAATTTCGTTGGAATAATCGGTGGAGGAGAATCAACTATATCTGGATTAGAATTTGATGTTGATGTAAAGATGGTTTCGTTAGGAGAAATTTTAATGGGAAAAAGTGGAGAAACTGTAACACCGACAACAACTGCCGAACCTATAAAACCATTAAGCCATCCAAATAGTAAAGCATCATTAGAACAAAGCAGAAATAAAAAATTAAATTGGGTATATTGTTATGACCAGTTACCCGATGAATTAAGAAATAATAATACTCTTAAAATAGAAGATACATTTAAGTATGAATCTGATTTTATAAATTATAATGAAAGTTTAGTTACCGAAGCAAAAGAGGAGACTAGCGAAGGTTGGTTTAGTGGTAATTTGACATTTAAGGGAAAATCTTTTGAAGCAGCTGATGCTGATAATCCAATCAATGGGGGTAAATTTATGAGTTTTGATGCATTTATTAAATTGATGAATGCAGCTAGAATTAAGTTAAGTTCGGCTAATGTTGATTTCTCAATAGATATTTCAAACACTTATATTGGTGGATTTTCTAGAATTTTTTCTACCGATGAAAGAATTTTTATTCCTAATTCGACTTGTTACAATTATTTGGACGATATTATTTTATTAAATCCATCCGGTGCTCCATCCGGAACTGCATTGGATACATCAGTAAATGGTAGATCATTTCCAAAGACCGGTGCTACTACGGTAACATTCGAAGGTCAATCGGTAACTTTGCCAGCCGGTAAACATGGTTGGATTGGGGATGTTTATATCGAAAATGAAATGGCAATGGAGGCATTAAAGGATCAAACCACTCCAATAAAAGAAGTTTTAGATGGTGTTTTAAAAAAAATGGAAGAAGCAGTAGAAGGGCTTTGGTCGTTTCAAATACTAGAAGATAATTCAGGTACAACAAAATTAAGAATTGCTGATGCAAATTTAAGAAATGTAAGAAGTGGAAATGGTGGATCAAATATTGAAGTATTTGATATGTTTGGGACAAATAGTTTCTTTTTAAATGCGAGTTTTAATTTAGACATTCCGAAAGAAATGGCTAGTAAAGTGTATATGGAAAAATCAGTTGATAACGTTCAATCAACCGATGAATTGACTGGAATATTTTCATCTAAAAAAGATGTTGTATTAGGAAAATTGAATAAAGAAGCATATGATTCTACCATAAAAACTCCGGAGGAAGAAGACCCTAAACAAAAATGGATTGAATTCCGAAGAAATATAAAATTATTAGTAAACCCCAAAATAATTTCAGTTGCAGATATAGGAGATGGTAATATGGATGAATGGGCGATATGTGGTAGTTTCTTAAATAAAAGAAAATTTAACGACATAAGAAAAGCAGATTTGGGATATACCGGAGGGGGTGAAGTTTATAATGGAAGAACTTTACCAGTAGGATTTGATTTTAGTGTATTAGGTATGAGTGGTTTTCAAGTCGGTCATCTATTTAGTGTAAAGGGATTACCTCCACAATATGGTATTGGAAGAGGAGCATTTCAGGTAGAAGAAATAACCCACAAAATTGATGGTAAGCAATGGGTTACGGATGTTAAGAGTCATTTTAGACCTTTTTATAAGTAAATTATGATTGATAATTATAAAAAATTAAAAACAATACCTATTAAGAATAGAACACCTAAAGCATATTTCCCTAATCCAAATAATAGAGATTATGAAATAGGTTTTATTAGAAGGTATTTTACTCAAATGAGAGCTACACCCGGTGCACCTATATTTGAAATAAGCGAGGATACATATGCTGATTATTCAGATACTCCTTATTATGTTGGTGTAAAAATAAATTGGAAAATCACCGGTGATTTAGAAGATACATATACCGAAAATGGTGAATATATCCCATCGGTTCATACTGTAAATTCATTATCAATTATAGAAGGAGAAAAAATAATACCAGAATTGAATTTATATTTGGTAAATACAAAACAATTTCATAGATTAGTATAGTTATAAATAAACAACAAAGTTATATGGCAAATTTTAAACATCTATCGGATTTAGAAATCCAACAAATGACCTTCGATTGGAGGTATAGAGGTTTCACCACTTTAGATTTATTAACTGAAGAAGAGTGTGATGAAATCAACGATGAATTAGAAAGATTAAGACAGGAAAGAAAAGGAACACTAACACCAGAAGGAAAAGATTGGGGTGAGTGGGATCCATTTGCATATCCACATAAGATTTCTGAAAAATTAGAAAAATTATTTGTTCATCCAAAGATTATCGAGGCGTGTGAATTCTTAATGGAAGGTGAGATAGTTGGTATGCAAACTTGGGCATACTTTAAACCACCGGGACAATTGGGTAGAGATATGCACCAAAATGCATTCTATACAGGATGTGGACACAACGAAATTATCAATACTGCATTGGCTTTAGATAATCATGACGCGGGGAATGGGGCAGTATGGAATTACGAAGGTTCTCATAGATTACCAACCTTACCAATTGAAGTTGATGAGGAGAGAACAAAAACTAACCCATCATTTTGGAGAAACGAAAGAGGTAAACCGTGTGTAATGCCGGAGGGACATGATTTTCGTAAAGTAGAAGGAGTTCTTAAAAAGGGACAAGTTGTATTATTACATTCTCATTGTGTGCATGGTTCAGAAGCGAATGACTCAAAGAGATTCAGAAGAAACTTTTTAGGTGGTTACTTAAAAAAAGGAGCATACTTCAATCAGGGTTCACATATGAAAAGAGAGCCAATCGAATTGAAACCTTTGCAAGAAAAGTATTGGAATTCTTAAAAATTATTCGTATATTTGTTTCCTATGGTAAAATTCGTAGAGAACAAACAAAGCGGTAAAGAATTTCTAAAAGAATACACTTCTAAAAAAAGTGTAATATTTCCCTTATTCCAAAATAGAAAAGAGCACCCCATAGTGAATAAACTATTGGGTGCTTTTGTTTTTATCGGTGATGATTGTTATGTTTTAACGAATGGACATAATGATGTGGTAGATGCACCATTAGGAGCATTGACTTCGGGCGATGCACCTAAATTTATATTTGATAGTAAATGGTTTCTACATCAGTTAAACCTACCAAACTCACATAGTGTAGATGTATTGTATCATCTTAAAGAATTCAAAACATTTGAGTATGATATGATATATAATTCTTTTACAAAGGGGTATCGGAATAGAGATGATTTAAGTTTTATACCAATCAGCACACTCATTAAATATGTAACTGATTTTGTAAAAGAAAACATTAAGTATGCGGATACAAAGGGGGTTGGGGGTTATGAGTTTTACAATCATTTAGTCCTACCTGAATTCCAAAAGATAGAGGGGAATGGAATACCAACTACATTTGGATATGAATACTCCCTCTACAACAACTTTACAACCACAGGGCGACCTTCAAATACTTTCGGAGGGGTAAACTACTCCGCACTAAATAAATCGGATGGCAGTAGAGATTATATCGTTTCTAAAAGGGGTGAATTAGTTCAATACGATTTCGATGGATACCACGTCCGTCTGATAGCAAATTTAGTAGGAGAATCTATACCCGAAGATTCCGCACATGAATGGTTGGGCAAACAATACTTTGGGAAAACCGTATTAAGTGATGAGGATTACCTTAATAGTAAGAAACTTACTTTCCAACAATTATATGGTGGGATAGATGTAGAAAATTTAGAAATACCATTCTTCCAAAAGACGGATGTATTCATTAAGGAGATGTATAAGAGGTTTTTGATTAATGGTTATTTGGAAACAAAGGTTGGAAAAAGAATTCCTTTCCAAAGAATTGATAACCATAATCCGCAAAAGGTATTTAACTATTATTTGCAATCGCTGGAAACCGAAACAAATGCATTTTTAATTAAAAAGATTAATAAATTACTTAAATACAAAGAAACCAAATTGGTTTTATATACCTATGATTCGTTTTTATTCGATGTTGATGATGGGGAAACAGCTATTTTAGATGAAATAAAAGCAATTTTGGAAACCATTGCTCCGATTGAAGTGTTAAAAAGTAAGACTTATGGAAATATTTAATACTTATATGTGAGAAAAAGTATTAATTATTTTTAAATGAAAACACAGTTACTATGCACATTTGCGGAGACGGATAGTTTACAAGATATACTTCAAAAAGTTAGAGAAAACTATAAAATTGTTTACAACTATATCTACATCCTGCAAAATAAAACTTCGTTAGAAGAGTTATATATAACTTATAATATAGATGTTGATTTTAGGCCGCCGGTTCAATTAGAAAATACGATTTTAGTTCATCGTAAAAAACAATCAAACACACTATATACTATTAACGCTTTAAACCAACTTATTAAAGAAGAAAATGGTGGAGTGTTAGATACAAATTTTTCATTAGATTGGGATAAATTTAAAAACTCAATCATTCTAACCGGAGCGACTGGTATTAGAAAGATACCGACAAGAATATTCCAAAAGATTGAATTCAATTAATAGAAAAAATGATTGATGTTAATAAAATAATAGATGAAATTTTATTAGAGCATTCTCAAAAATACCCTATACCTTCGTTGAAAGAAAAGGTGCAGGTTGAGAATCTAATAGAGTGTTGTTACAAGTTAGGATATGGACGATATGCGGGAATCATATCTGAAATTTTTATTAATGAAGCCGAACCCCCAAAAAAGCCGCAGAGTGATGGTGAAGGTGAATCAAAAGATTTTCCTGGTAAGTTTCATTTAGGGGGTGGTTACTATTCATCCAAAGAAGGTGGGGAAGTAGAATTTAAAAACGATAACGGTAATTTAAGACCCGTAACTCCAGAAGAAAAAGCAGAGTTTGAAAAAAAATTAGGTGGAGGAGATGAAAAAGAGCCAACTGATTCTAAACAACCAACCGAACAACCACCTGCAGAAAAAAGTCCGGAAGAAAAAGAAAAAGAAGATGCAATTAAAAGTGAACCCGAAAAGGTTTTAAATAATCCTGATGCATCGGCGAGAGATAGAGCGAGAGCAGGTTCATCGAAGAGAAAAAGGGATATATTAAAAGCAAAACAAAAAGATGATCCTGAATTCCAAGCTGAATTGAAAAAGAAAGTTTCGGAAAAAAATGAAGAGATTGCAAAAGAATTAACATCTCAAAAGGATAGTGAAGGAAATATGTTGGATGCGGAAACAACTGAAAACGGTTCTTTACTTATCGGAGTTGAGCATGGTGAGGGAAATGAAAGCACGAAGAATACAATAGAAAAGATTAAATCCTTACCAAAAGATGCAAAAGTAATGTTTGTTGGTGAAGGTGGAGTTGGTTTAGGTGATGATGGTAAAATTGATTTTGTTGGAGAGCAGGCTGAATTAAGAGACGCGTGTTTAGAACATTTTGATAATGCCAAAGAAGAGAGTTGGGATGAAAATGGTGATGTAAGGAATTCCGATTCACCTATTTTTGATGATATAGCCAAATCATTTGATGGTAATAAAGAAAAGGCAATGGCATCGGTTTGGACAAATATGGTTGGACAGGGAGATGATTTGGATGCCGATGATTACCTTACTGATGAAACGAAAGAATGGATTAAGGGAGAAGCGAGAAAAGGTGGAAGTAAAGAGTTTGATGGTGATGTAGATTGGAATAACCTTACATTAGAACAAAAAGAAGACCTATATCAACTTAATTATAGAGATGATCAGAACTATGGTGAAACTGATTTATCCAAAGGTCAAAAGGCATTTAATGATTATAGACAAAAGGAGTTAGATAGAAAAATAAAAGAAGGGGAAGAAAAAGGATACACTGTAATTGCTACGATGGGTAATTCTCACGTTGGAATGTGGAGAGAAAGAAATAAGAAAAAAGATGAAACTTTTAAACCCCAATCCTTACGAAATTTACAAAAAGAATTACCCGATGCTGATAAAGAAGTATTCAGTAAAGAATCTGATTTAGATAAAATACCTGCCGATAAGAGAGAAGAAATTTCTATGAAGATTGATGAGTTGGCGGATAAAGCGAATAAGGGTGAAGATTTTAACCTTTGCCAGGTAACAGTTCCTGGTACAAACTTATATTGTGATGATAATCAAGGAATTCCGAGAGAAGAGATGCCACAATTCAAAGGCAAACCCTTACCTGGAACTCCCGCTGAAGAACTTCCGAAAGATAGTAAAGGTGAAGTAGATACCGAACCTCTTTTCAAAAAAATGTTAAAGGAGAAGGGTATTAAAACCGTTGAAACCGAATTACCTTCCGATAAATTAAAAGCAACTCAAAGTGAATTAGTTGGTAGTAAAGTAGCAGGAATGACGAAGGCGTTAGAAGAAGACCCTCAAAATCCTGGTATTACTGCACCAATTTATGTAAGTAGAGATGGATTCGTAATCGATGGACACCATAGATGGGCAGCCGTTACATCTGCGGCTATTAAAGCTGGTAAACCTGCCAATATGAAGGTGATTGTAGTGGATATGGATATAAAAGATGCCATCCCAATGTGTAACCAATTTGCGGAAGAGCAGGGTATAGCAGCAAAGAAAGCAGATGCTAATGATGGTGAGCAACCAAAACCAAAAGAACCAAACAAAAAAGAAGGTGGAGTAATTTATCCAATTGGGGGGAACTATTATTCAGATACTCCTAATGGGCCTGCACAATATGTTAAATCAGAAAGTGTAGTAAGAGAAGTATTTGAAAACCAAAACGAAAAGTTTATAGGTCTATTGTTCGAAGAAACTGTTACAAAGCAATTACCTGGTGGGGATGAAATTAGAGTAACACCAATTGATGTTGAGGATCAACCTGAGGCAACTCAAAAAGCGGATGCGGAAGATGTGACAACAGAAGCTCCCGAATCATTTAAAGCCGCATTAAGTTCAACCGCTGGAAAAAAGGGTGAAGAATTTATTGCTAAGAAGAAAAAAGATTTGAGTAAATTGGTTACACAAATGCTTACTGATGGTAAATTAAATTTAATTGGTGAGGATGGGAAACCTATTTCAATTGAAGAAGATGTCTTACAGTCATTAGTAGAAAAGGTTTTTAATGGTGAAGATTTATCAGATGGTGAAAAAGAAACATTTAATCAAGTCTTTAAATTTGTTACTACTGTATCTGGTGACGTTAAAATATATGTTGCTAACAAAATAGCTGGTAGGCATCCACAACAAGGATATAAGAGTATTGAATTAAAGAAAAAGAATGTAGCTATGGGTGAAGCCGTTAGGGCATTCGCTTTAAAAAATGGATTGAATGTAGGTAGATCTTCCGAAGGAGCTATTGGTAAAAAGGTATTGAATCCAAAGAAAATGGCGAGTTCGGTAAATCCTGATGAGCCGGAAATGATGGTTGAAATTTCAACAACAAAAAATGGAGTCAATATTGGTGGAAAGGAATTCAAAAGATTTAAAGAAATTGATGAAGAAAGCCTTACACAACAATTAGTTAAGCAAGGATTCACTCAACAGGAAGCTGCTAAAAAGGCCCGTTTATTGGCGTTACAAACAATGGCCTATAATCAGAAATTAGGTGATTTGGCCAAAATAGGTGAAGAGTCCGGAGGTAAAATACCTATGGCAAATTTCGGAGATGTAACAAATCCAGAAGGCCGTAAACAAACCGCCAATAATATAATAGATGGTGCAATCAAACGCTTTACAACTGAATTGGAAGAGTATGGAAAAATGTTTGGTAAAGAAAATCTTCCAGATACACCTGAAAATAAAAAAGTATTTGATACTCTAAATAAATTAAAAGAATTAAATACTAATAGTGATTTAGAAAACGATGAAACCGCGAGAGAGGAGTATAAGAAATTATTGAATCAACTATTAGTAGATATGGGAAATTCAAGAGATTTCAAAGATGCGGTAGCAGATTTTGCGGAAATTAAAGCAGGATTACAATTCTTATCAGAAGGTAAGCAAGTTTATTTCCCTGCATCAGAAAATTTTCAAACTGCTGATATAATTGTAATGCCAGATGAATTTAATGTGAAGCCAAAAGATGGGCAAACTATGGAAGAGGCTATTGCGGAGAACTTACAATTCTATGCCGTTACCGTTACATTCGTTGGAGGATTGAGTGTTAAGTATAAAGGTGGTGGTGGTTCTGCTAATTATTCAAAAATTTTGCAGACAGTTTATAAGAATCCTGAAACACAAGAAAAATTATTAGGTATTCAATCTATATATTCATTAGCGTATCCAAAGGATAAAAAGGGGCAATTGAACATTAAAAAAGAAGATATAGCTGCGGCTGAAAAAAGTCTTAATGATACGATTGATTGGGCGATAAAAAATAACATAATTACGCAGGAAGAGGCTGATAAGATAAGATTAATTGGGCAAAAACAGGCGAAAAACACTTTAAGTGGAGCATTGAAAAATGTTGCAATGTGTGAGGGGGCTGATAGAGAAGCATTTGAGCAAGCAGTTTTATTACATCATACAATGTTACATTTAACTGCGGTGATTAATAATAGAGATATGTTGTATACCCGATTCAGTAATTTCAATGAAGAGGTATCACAAAATAAGGAAGGTGTTGTTACTAAAGTTAGAGATGATATAGCCGATGGCGTTAGTAAACCTTGTTTTATGAATCCACATCATAATCCTGGATTTGACACATCTGACCCCGATGAAAATGATTGTGTAACTGCTGCACCAACTAACCAAAATCCATCTCATATTGAATCTGAGCCTCCAAAGAATTTATTATTATTAAAGTAAATAATTTGGATAGTTGAGTATTTTTTCGTATATTTGTGAAAACAATATATACAATGACAGAAATCCACGAAGAAACCGCAAGAGAGTATTGCGAAAGAGTTTATCCCGAAACGATGGCAGAGTTTGCAAAGATTCAAGCGGAAATGTATGAAACCTTTTGTAAGAAGCAAAGAAACTATGGACCTGGTAACATTTCGGTAGGAACACCTTTGGAAACAAAAGATGATATAAAACTTTCACTTACAGGTCTTTGGTTTAGAATCAACGATAAAGTTCAAAGATTAAAACAATTAGTAGTATTGGGACAACCAGATGAGGTTGGAGAATCTATACAAGATACATACGAAGACCTTTCAGTATATGGTGTAATCGCTCAATTAGTTCAAAGAGGTAAATGGGCGAAGTAATGAATTGGGATGAGTATTTCATTAATATAGCTGAGCAAGTAAAGCTCAAATCAAAAGACCAGCGAACACAAATTGGTGTGGTTATTGTTGGTAAGAATAATGAAATAGTATCAACCGGTTACAATTCATTTCCACGAGGTATAGATGATAATGTTGCAGAAAGACAGGAAAGACCTGAAAAGTATTTTTGGTTTGAACACGCTGAAAGAAATGCAATTTACAACGCAGCCCGAATAGGAGTATCAACTTTAGGAACTACAATGTATATGACGTGTGGTATTAGTTGTGCAGATTGTGCGAGGGCGATTATCAATAGTGGTGTTTCTAAAATAGTGTTGAGAAGGGGTAGAGGAGCTACAAATGAGAAGTGGCAGGATTCCGCAAAAAGAAGTGAGCAGATGTTTAAAGAGGCGGGAATAGTGGTAGAATATTTTGACTTGTAAAATTAAAAAATAAATTATCGTTTTAATATATTTGTATATATTTATATGCGAATCTCCTTATCTCCATCTTATGACACGCCTGTTACGCCAAATTATCAATTGGTTATTCCCTTTTAAAGAAGGTGAATTTCCTGCAACTCCAAAAGGTTTTAATGCCGCTAAAAAGTGGGCTCAATCTCAACCACATACCTATTCTGAAAACCTAACCCTTTGGGAAGAACTTTATGAAAATCATATGGATGGTTATTGGGTATTAGCTAAAATCAACGAACAAAAGAGATTAGCTGACAAGTATAAAGAGGTAAAGGTGAGGAGAAAGGAAACTAAAAAATATTCCGTAAAAAAATCCTAAAACATTTGGAACTTAGAAAGATATTTCATATATTTGTTCTAAGTTTTTGATTTCCGAATATTTATATTCGTAAAACACATAAACTTAAATTTTAAACTTTAAAAACTATAAATTATGTCAACGAACATTGATGCAATCAGAGCTCGCCTTAACAAATTGCAAGGCACTCAAAAGACCGCCGACAGTCTATGGAAACCCTCAGTCGGAAAACACCAATTACGTTTAGTACCTTACAAATTCAACAAGGAAATTCCTTTTATTGAATTGTATTTTCACTACAACATTAACAACAAATCCTATCTTTCACCTGCTTCATTCGGAAGACCTGACCCAATCGTAGAGTTTGCAGACAAACTTAAAAGGATGGGTGGTAAAGAAGATTATCGAGAAGCTAAAAAGATGGAGCCAAAATTGAGAACTTTTGTACCCGTAATCGTAAGAGGATTGGAGCATGAAGGAGTTAAGTTTTGGGGATTCGGTAAAACCGTTTATCAAGAATTATTAGGTTATTTTGCAGACCCTGATTATGGTGATTTATCTCATCCATTAAATGGTAGAGATATCGTAGTAGATTATACTGCACCAGAAGGTGGGGCATCGTATCCAACAACAACTATTAGAGTAAAACCTAACTCTACTAAATTGCACGATGAAGATCCTAAAATTAGAGAGTTGTTGGAAAATCAAAAAGATATAACATCTATTTATTCTGAATTATCTTATGATGAGTTAAAGAAAATTTTAGAGAATTGGTTAAGTGGAAACACAACTGATGATACTGAAACATCTGCAACTCAGGAAACGGTTGTAGCTAAATCTGAACAATCAGTTGCTGATTCGTTTGATTTTGATTCTAAACCTCATCAATTAGATGATGTTGTAGAAGCACCAAAGGCACAACCTAAAACATCTGAATTACCGTGGGATGATGAAAAACCGGCGGTAGCTAAAACTACTCAACAAGTAGCAGATGCATTCGAAGATTTATTCAAATAATATAGATTATGGCAAAAACAGATTTAGCAGACATTTTGGTTGATAGTCTGAACAAAAAACAAAAAGACCAAAAAATCGCCTTTTTCTTAGATGATGATTCCGAAGGGGCTCCAACCAATGTAAATGGTTGGATTTCCACCGGAGCTGCTATGTTAGATGTTGCTATTTCTAACCGACCATATGGTGGTATTCCAGTTGGAAGAATTACCGAACTAACGGGATTGGAGCAGAGTGGTAAATCATTACTCTCTGCCCATCTTTTAGCGGAAACTCAAAAGCAAGGTGGTATTGCAGTATTGATTGATACTGAAACTGCGGTGAGTAGAGAATTCTTTGATGCAATCGGAGTAGATGTATCCAAATTGTTATATGTTTCAGTAGATACAGTTGAAGATATATTTGAAACAATTGAAACTATTATTGAGAAGGTTAGAGAAAAAGATGCACAAAAATTGGTTACAATTGTTGTGGATTCAGTAGCGGCGGCATCAACTAAAAAAGAGATGGAATCGGATTATGATAAAGATGGTTACGCAACTGATAAGGCAATTATCATTTCCAAAGCGATGAGAAAGATTACTAATACAATTGGTAGACAGAAAATCGCAGTCATCTTCACAAACCAATTAAGACAGAAGTTAGGAGTAATGTTCGGTGACCCCTGGACAACGAGTGGTGGTAAGGCTTTGGCATTCCACGCATCGGTTCGTTTAAGATTGAAGAACGTTGGTCAGATTAAAATGAAAGTTGGTGGTAATGATAAAGTGGTAGGTATATCGGTGAGAGCACAAGTTGTTAAAAACCGATTAGGGCCACCATTGCGTTCCGCTGATTTCGATATCTTCTTCGATAGAGGTATTGATAACTATGGTAGTTGGCTGACAGTAATGAAGGAAAACAAATTAGTTAAACAAGGTGGTGCTTGGTATGAATATACTGATACCGATACCGGTGAAATAATCAAATTTCAATCAAAAGATTTCATTAAGATGATGATGGATAATGTTGAATTGAGAGAACAAATTTACAAGAAAATTTGCGAACTAACAATTCTTCAATATAAGAAAGATACTTATGATATCGATAATATGGAAGTTGATGGTGCATTGCCGAATGAAGTAGAATAATGAATAACTTATGGGTATTTGGTGATTCATATTCAACATATAATAGGGAGAGGGGTTCAACTCCTCTCTCTATCTATAATAGAGTAGCTAATCACTTAACATTAGAACAAAAAAATCATTCTATTTCTGGATTAAGTAATCCAGATATTTTTACAAATCTATTAAGATTTTTGAGTGAATATAAAAAAGGTGATTATATAATTTTTCAATTATCTTTTTTAGATAGATTTTCATATATCGATGTTAGGCAAAGCAAAGAATTAAATCTGCATGAATTGAGTTTATATTCAGTTTCAGATAATTTTTTTCTTCATCCACAATACTACCATAATGGATTACAAAATGAATTAACCGAAAGGCAAATTCAATCATTCAATGTATTTGCTGAAAATATACAATTAAACTTATTTGATTTTTATTACAAATTCTTTACTCAACTAAACCATATTGTAAATTTTTTAAATAATAATGAAATAAATTTTAAAATTGTTATATTAGAAAATTTGAATATGGATTATAATGGGGAATCAATAAGTTTGCATTCGTTATTAAATGAAACTAATTTATCAAAGTATATTTTAAATTTTGATGAATCGGATACGCTGAAAACAAGTAAATTCTATTTTGAAATTGGTGAGTATGAATACCATCATTTTACGCGTGATGTAATAGATAGAATCGCTGAACAAATCAAAAACAATTTTAGATGAACGAAAAATATAAAAGTTTATTAAATGAAATAAGTAACGAGCATACTATAATTAGAACCCGAAATTCAAAAGTTTTATTTGTAGATGGCCTTAATACTTTTTTTCGTTGTTGGAGCACCAACCCCACAATGAATGAAGATGGTGAGCATGTAGGTGGTGTAGTTGGGTTTCTAAAATCATTAGGTATGGTAATTCGTAATGAAAATCCAACGAGAGTAGTTGTTATATTTGATGGCAAAGGCGGTTCACAAAAAAGAAGACAAACTTTTTCTAATTACAAAGCGGATAGAAAAGTAAAATTCAGAGTAAACCGTCAGTATGATGATTTGATGACGGAAGAAGATGAACAAATTAGTTTGAAACGACAGATTAGTTGGTTAGGTAATATATTAAGCATTTTACCTGTAACAACTATGGTTTATGATAATATCGAAGCAGATGATGTTATTGGTTATTTATCGAAGCAGGTTTTAACCGAAGAAGAAAAAGGATTGATACTTTCATCTGATAAAGATTTTTTACAACTAGTTTCCGATAATATAAATGTTTGGAATCCACTTAAAAAAGAAAGGATTACAAAAGAAAGATTGGTTGAATTATATGGTATTCATCCTGAAAACTTTATTTGGTATAGGGTTTTAGATGGCGATAAATCAGATAATATAGATGGAGTAAAGGGGTGTGGATTAAAAACATTACAAAAAAGATTACCTCTTTTCGAAGGTGAAAAGAGAGTGACAATAGAAGAACTATTAAGCGCAGCGGAAGCTGAAAAAGATAAATACAAAGTTTTTCAAACAATTATAGATAGCAAAAGCATTATTGAAAGAAACTTTGATTTAATGCAATTAGATAATCCGGATATAAGTGGGACAACTAAATTAAAAATTGTAGAACGATTTAGAGAAGACGTTGAGCCATTAGATAAAATGAAATTTATCGGGATGGGTATGAAATATAAGATACTTCAAAATTGGACAGATGTTAATGATTGGTTGAGAACATCATTTGGAAATCTTATATTAAAATAATTTGGAAATTTAAAATTTAAACTCTATATTTGTTCTATGAGTGAAGCTGTAGATAATCTATCAAAATATGGTCAAAGTTACCAAACAAAGGTTGTAGCTAATTTAGTTGTTGATAGAACTTTTTTAGAACAAGTATCCGATATATTAGAAACAAAATATTTTGAAGCAGATACGAATAAATGGATTGTTGATTTAACAAAGAAGTATTTTCACAAATACAAAAACATTCCAACTACCGATTTCTTTAAAACCGAAGTTCAAAAAATATCCGATAATACATTACAACAAAATGTAGTTGGGCAATTAAAGGCAGTGTATCAAAACACACAACATTCTGATAAAGAATGGGTAAAAACTGAATTTGTAACATTTTGTAAAAACCAAAACTTTAAAAATGTAATCCTAAATTCAGTTGAATTATTAAAAACCGGTCAATTTGAAAAGATTGAAAAAATGGTTAGGGATGCCGTTAAAGTTGGGCAGACTGCTGATTTGGGATTGGATTATAAAGAAGAACTTGAAGCTCGTTTTGAAGAAGTAAATAGGAGAACCGTTGCTACAAATTGGGATGTTATTGATGAATTGACCGATGGAGGATTGGGGCCAGGTGAATTAGGAGTTATTGTAGCACCTTCCGGTGTTGGTAAGACTTGGGTATTATCACATATAGGAGCGGAAGCGGTAAGACAAGGTAAAAATGTATTACATTACACTTTGGAACTTACACAAAATTATGTTGGGCAGAGATATGATACTATTTTCACATCTATACCATCAGCTGATTTAAAAGAACATAAAGATGAAATCAGAGAAAAGGTAGATAAACTAAAAGGAGGATTGATTATTAAATACTATCCACCAAAAGGTATTACCGCCAATACAATTGCTGCGCACGTTGATATGGTTAGGCAAACAAAGTTTCAACCAGATTTAATTATTATAGATTATGCAGATTTATTGGTATCAACTAATTCAAAAAATAATTCTGATTACGCTGAGCAGGGGGGGATTTATATTGATTTAAGAGCTTTAAGTGGTGAGTATCAAATACCAATTTGGACTGCATCGCAAACAAATAGAAGTGCAATTGATTCCGAAGTAATTCAGGCAGATAAGATTGCAGATTCATACGCAAAGGTAATGAATGCCGATTTAATTATATCAGTTAGTAGAAAGGATACCGATAAACTAAATGATACGGCTCGTTTTCACATTATGAAAAACCGATTTGGGCAAGATGGTATGACATTCCCTGCAAAGATGAACACTAATAAAGGTATTATAGAAGTATATGCAAATAATTCTCCAAATGGAATCATCGCTAGTAAAGAAGCTAAGAATGGAGAACTTTTACAAAAACAACTACTGCATAAAAAATATGTAGATAATATGGGGTAAGTTATGAAATTACTATTAGGAGATTGTTTAGATAAACTAAAAGAATTAGAAGATAACTCTATTGATTCAATTGTTACAGACCCACCATACGGACTTTCCTTTATGGGAAAGAAATGGGATTACGATGTTCCCTCACAGGCTATATGGGAAGAGTGTATGAGGGTATTAAAGCCAGGCGGACACTTATTATCATTCGCAGGTAGTAGAACTTATCACAGAATGGCAGTAAGGATTGAAGATGCAGGGTTTGAGATTAGAGACCAGATTATGTGGATATATGGTAGTGGGTTTCCAAAATCACATAACATCGGTAAAGCAGTAGATGCATTAGAAAAGACCGGCAAATCAAATCCAAAGGCCTTACGTGAAGCAAGAATGGGTAACGATTATAAACCAACCGGTCAAATTGATTATAAAAAAGGTAGAATGTTTAGTTCAGATATAGAGAATGATACTACACAACAAATTATAAATAACGAATGGGAGGGATGGGGAACTGCATTAAAACCCGCACACGAACCAATAGTAATGGCAAGAAAACCTTTCAAGGGTAACGTAGCAGGTAATGTATTAGAATGGGGTGTCGGTGGTGTAAACATAGATGATAGTAGAATTGATTTTGTAAGTGAAGCTGATAAAGCAGAGAGCATTAACAAAAACCAACACGCTGATTTCGGTAGCACAATGGGTTCAAACCAAATCTATGGCGATTACTCAATGTTAAAACCACAAAACTATAATCCAACTGGTAGATTTCCTGCTAATGTAATCTTTGATGAAGAAGCAGGTAAGATATTAGATGAACAATATGAAGCCGCATCACGCTTCTTTTATTGCCCGAAAGCATCAAAGGGTGATAGAAATGAAGGAGGTGATAATACACACCCAACCGTAAAACCAACTGATTTAATGTTATACCTAATCCGTTTAGTAACACCAAATGGTGGAACAACTCTTGACCCGTTTATGGGTAGTGGTTCAACTGGTAAAGCGGCAGTAAGAGGTGGATTTGACTTCATTGGCATTGAAAGAGAAAAAGAATATTTTCAAATTGCAGAGACTAGAATAGATTACGAAATCGGCAATCCATACAAAGAAGAAAAAGGTAAAAAAGTAGAAGTAACCCCTAAATTAAAAGAAACGGTAAATAAATTTTTTGGATAATAACAAACGTAATATGGAAAATAAAATTGGATTAGTTGATGAAATATGTGCTGGAATGGCTATATTAGATTATTTTGATAATGCTATATTAGGATATGATGTTGATTCTAAAAAAATTATATATGATTATAAATCAATGGTAGATATTCTTATAAAAGACCACCAACTTTCCGAAGAATTGGCAGTTGAATACCTTTCATACAATGTAATAGGATTAAAAATTACAAATGACGATGGGGAAGACATATCACCGATTATTATAAGCAAATTTGAAGATGAGTTAAATGATAAACTATAATACTTTTGCTAAGTTTATAGAATGGGATGAGTTAGATTTAGAGTATGAAAGAATAACTCAAAATATAAAAGAAATAGATGATGTTCAATCAGCATTAGATATAATTTTTAAGTATCATCGAAAAAAAGGATTTCCTCACTACCATTCAACCACCGATAATATGATTGGTGATATGAAATCTTTAAGTGAGTTTGATGAATCAACTTTATTTAAAGATGGTTATATTGACCAAACAATGCATTGTTTAGGATTGGCATGGAGTTATTTTCCCCATTGGATAGATGTTCAATGTGGTAATAGTAAAATGAAACCAATTGATTATTGGAATGATGATAGTAAGTTCAAAGAAATTATTAGAAAGACTTGGAATTGGCATCTTAAACATAGTGATGGTAAATTTACCCTAAATCGTTTAAGACAAAATTTCAAAATATATGGTGGCAACCAAACTGTCAGTAATTTCAGACCTTCGGCTGCTAAATGGATATATAATAACTATGGTGGGGAGACCGTGTGGGATATGAGTTGTGGATGGGGAGGTAGATTAATTGGATTCCTAACGAGTAATTGTAAAACGTATATAGGAACTGATCCTAGCGGTAAAACTTATGAGGGATTAGGTAAATTAAATAAAGACCTAAATTTTTATGGTAAAAATGTTATACTCCACCAATTAGGTTCGGAAGTATTCGTACCAGAAAAAGATTCATTAGATTTGTGTTTTACTTCACCACCTTATTTCGATACTGAAAAATATAGTGATGAGGAAACCCAATCATATAAAAAATACCCTACACCACATTTATGGGTGGATGGATTTTTAAAACAAACTATGGCAAATTGTCATATTGGCTTAAAAAGTGGGGGTAAAATGTTATTAAATATAGCAAATACTCCTAAACATAAAGATATAGAAAGTGAAACGATTAGAGTAGCGGAAGAAGAAGGATTTGTATTAGAAAAAACAATAAAACTTGCATTATCCAGTATTGCTGGGAAGGGTATAAAATACGAACCTATCTTTATTTTTAACAAAAAAAACTAAAGAAATATTAATGAAAAAATTTTCTAAAGAACCTAAAATTTTTTACGGTATATATCCTATTTATTCTTACCTTAATAACAAAACAAAGTTTTAAAGATGAGCAAATTATTTACCGAAAGAATTCCATTTAAACCATTTGAATATCCAGAATACTATACCGAAGGTTGGTTGAAGCAAATGCAGGCTTTTTGGTTACATACCGAAATCCCTATGCAGATGGATGTGAAGGATTGGAATGAAAATTTAACAAAAGAAGAAAAACATTTAGTTGGTAACATCCTTTTAGGATTTGCTCAAACCGAATGTGCCGTATCCGATTATTGGACAGGCATGGTTACCAAATGGTTTCCAAAGCATGAGATTAGACAAATGGCAATGGCGTTTGGTTCGCAAGAAACAATACATTCAGTAGCATATTCATATCTTAATGAAACATTAGGATTAGATGATTTCGAAGGTTTCCTACACGATGAAGCGATGAAGGAAAGATTTGAACTATTGACTAATACAACTGCTGATTGGACACCGGAAGATTTAAAAACTAATCCAAAAGCAAGAATTGAAGTTGCTCGTTCATTGGCCATCTTTTCGGCATTTGCAGAAGGTGTGGCATTATATTCTTCATTCGCAGTTCTTTATAGTTTCCAAATGAGAAACTTACTAAAAGGAATTGGACAACAAATGAAGTGGAGTGTTAGAGATGAATCACTGCATTCGAAGATGGGTTGTCAATTATTCAGACACATGTGTAGTGAGTATCCTGAATTGTTAGAAGAAGCAAAAGTTGATATCTACAAAGCAGCAGAAATAATTAGAGATTTAGAACACAAATTTATTGATAAGATTTTTGAAATGGGTGATTTAGAAAACCTTAAAGCAGATGACCTAAAAGAATTCATTACAAAAAGAATTAATGAAAAATTAGGAGAGTTAGGATATAACCCAATTAAAGGTGGCGATGGCTATTTTGAATACACCGAAAAAAAGGCATCTCAATTAGATTGGTTCTACCATTTAACAGGAGGTGTGACACATACTGATTTCTTTGCTATCAGACCTACTGATTATAGTAAAGCAGGTGAAGGTGAAAATTGGGATGATATATTTTAAAAAAATTAAGAATTAAATTTATGAAGAATTACGGCGAAGAACTCGGTTGGGAGGTAGATGTTGATTTTCCATCTTGGGGAAATAATGAGATTTATGTAAAGACTATATCTAAAACATATTTGCAGGCAGGAGAAAAACCAAAAGATGCATATTGGAGAGTTGCTACTGCGGTAGCCAAAAGATTAGAGAAACCACAATTGGCAACAAAATTTTTTGATTACATTTGGAAAGGATGGTTGTGTTTAGCTACACCAGTACTATCAAATACTGGTACTGATAGAGGATTACCAATTTCATGCTTCGGTATTGATGTAGGTGATAGTATCTATGAGATTGGTTCTAAGAACTTAGAATTGATGTTGTTGGCAAAGCATGGTGGTGGTGTTGGTATTGGTATCAATATGATACGACCTGCGGGTTCTAAAATAACCGGCAATGGAACATCCGATGGTATTGTACCATTCGCTAAGATATACGATTCTACGATACTCGCAACGAATCAGGGAAGTGTTCGTAGAGGAGCCGCTTCGGTAAACATTAAAATCGAACATAAAGATTTTGATGATTTTTTAGAGATTAGAGAACCAAAGGGTGATGTAAACCGTCAATCACTTAACTTACACCAATGTGTAGTAGTGAGTGATAAGTTTATGAAAAAATTAGAAGAAGGAGATCCGGAAGCAAGAAGAAAATGGGGTAAATTACTTCAGAAAAGAAAAGCAACTGGAGAACCTTACATTATGTACAAAGGAAATGTGAACAAAGCAAATCCTGAAATGTACAAAAAGAATGGTTTAAAAGTTCACATGACTAACATTTGTTCAGAGATTGTATTACATACCGATGAGCAACATTCATTCGTTTGTTGTTTGAGTTCCTTAAACTTAGCAAAGTACGATGAATGGAAAGATACTGATTTAGTTTATACATCTACTATCTTCTTAGATGGTGTATTGGAGGAGTTCTTACAAAGAGCTAAGAATATGAAAGGTTTTGAAAATTCAGTTCGTTCAGCAGAAAGAGGCAGAGCCTTAGGATTAGGTGTATTAGGGTGGCATACTTACCTACAACAAAAGGGAATACCATTTGAAGGATTACAAGCCCAATTTGAAACTCGTAAGATTTTCTCACAAATGAAAATAGAAAGTGAGAGTGCAAGTAGAGATTTGGCAGCAGAATATGGAGAACCTCTTTGGTGTAGAGAGAGTGGATTCCGTAATACACATTTAAGAGCAGTAGCACCGACTGTATCAAACTCAAAATTAAGTGGTAATGTAAGTAGTGGTATTGAGCCGTGGGCAGCAAATGTATTCACCGAACAAACTTCAAAAGGAACATTTATTAGAAAAAATCCTGAATTGGAAAGAGTGCTTCGTAAGATTGGTAAAAACAATAAAGAAGTATGGGATCAAATTCTTGCAGATGGAGGTTCGGTACAAGGATTGGATTTTTTAGATGATTGGTGTTTTTCAGGTGATAAATTAGTTGAGTGTAAAGAAGTATCAATTGATGAAAGGGCACATAGATGTAGTTCAGTAAAAGATGTATTCAAAACATTTAAAGAAATTAATCAATTGGATTTAGTAAGACAAGCAGGTGTGAGACAACAATACATCGACCAAGCAGTTTCTCTAAATTTAGCATTTCCTGCAACCGCAGAACCAAAATGGGTTAATCAAGTTCATTTGGAAGCATGGAAACAAGGTGTTAAAACACTTTACTATATGAGAACCGAATCGGTATTAAGAGGTGATATAGCGGCAAAGGCAATGGATCCAGAGTGTGTAAGTTGTGAAGGTTAATAAATTAAAATAAAATAATATGATTAGTGTAAAAAAATTTAGTGCAAGTTGGTGCGGGCCATGCAAAGCCTTAAAGCCAGTTTTTGAAGAAGTGAAAAGTGGTTATTCTAATGTAAAGTTCGAAGATATAGATGTTGATGAAAACTTTGAATTAGCAGCTCAATACGGAGTTCGTTCAGTTCCGACTGTTGTTATTGAAAAAAATGGTGTGGAAGTAAGTAGATTTAGTGGAGTTCAATCAAAATTAGCATATACTAATGCAATTAATGAAAATCTCTAATTCAGTTGGAGATTTCAAAAATTATTATTATATTTGCTAATTAAAAGTTACGATGTATCAAAATATATACTACCAAAGAAATACAAATACTATCCATATATGGGATGATGTAAAGGGATACTTTACAATGCCATATCAACGTTACGCTTTTAAACCTGCGGTAAACGGTGAATGGACATCCATATATGGAGATAAATTAACAAAGGTTTTTAAATACGAAAAAGAAGATTCATCTTTATTTGAATCTGATGTTCCTGAAATAACCAGAGTATTGGTAGATTTATATACCAATTCAGATTTACCCTCCGAAGGGCATAAAGTTCTTACTTTTGATATTGAGGTTGAAATGAATTCTGGTCTACCTGATACTGAAAAGGCAGAAAACGAAATTACATCAATCGCTGTTCATGATTCAGTTGAAGATTTTTATTATGTATTAGTATTAGACAAGAATCGAACAATACAACCATCCAAATCCGGAAATAGATTAGTGGCTCCATTCGATACTGAAAAGGAGATGCTGAATAAATTTTTAGATATATACGAATCTATTTCCCCAACAATTATAACCGGATGGAATATAGATTTCTTTGACGTTCCCTATCTATTTAATCGTCTGAAAAACCTTTTGGGTGAAAGACAAGCAAAAAGATTATCTCCGATTAGAGAGGTATTCTATTCACCTTATAGAAAAAAATGGTTTATTGGTGGAGTATCGGCATTAGATTATTTAGTTCTATATAAAGAATACAATTATACTGAATTAGACAACTACCGATTAGATACGGTCGCAAAGATTGAATTAGGTAGAGGTAAGGTTGAATACACCGGAAACTTGGATGAGTTATTTGAAAAAGATAAAGAAAAGTTTATCGAATATAACTTGGAAGATGTTAGGTTGATTGTAGATATGGATAAGAAGCTACAATTTATCGATTTGTGTAGAGGTATTGCACACGCCGGACACGTTGCCTATGAAGATGTTTTTTTCACTTCACGACCATTAGAGGGAGCACTCTTATGTTTCTTACGCCAAAGAGGATTAGTAGCACCTAATAAAATGAAGAAAGAGGATTCAGATAGAATGATTGATTCTATGAGAGAAACCGGTGGAATCGATGAGAGTGCAAAAGATGAAAAGTTTATTGGTGCGTATGTGAAAGACCCTATCGTTGGTAAATACGATTGGGTATATGACTTGGATTTAACATCTCTTTATCCATCTATTATTATGACCTTAAATATATCACCCGAAACCAAAATGGGTAAGGTTGATAATTGGGATATACAAAGATACTTAAAGGGATTGGATGATTCTTATTCAATACAAGGAAAGCAAATTACAAAAGAAAAGTTCAAAGAGTTTCTCAACGATAGTGGATACTCTATTGCTTCAAATGGTGTAATTTATAGGAATGATAAAATCGGTTGTATTCCTGCAATATTGGATGAATGGTTTCAAAAGAGGGTTGAATTCCGAAAGCTAGAAAAGCAATTTGGAGAAGCGGGTGATAAAGAAAAATATGCATTTTATAAGAAAAGACAATTGGTT
>Ga0222714_10001158_pt1 | contig 29891 bp, 25 predicted proteins | sample C33_3DmetaG_FD_165048 | JGI IMG/M metagenome (GOLD analysis project Ga0222714, IMG submission 165048) | Estuarine water microbial communities from San Francisco Bay, California, United States - C33_3D | ecosystem: Environmental > Aquatic > Marine > Unclassified | place: USA: California... | reverse complement strand
GCAGCAACGCCAGCGATGGATCGTAACCCCATATTCTGGGGGGTAAAGCTACTTAAATCTTACGTGTTATTTTAACCAAATCAGAGCGGCTAATCGGCCGCTTCCCCCAAAGTTCTGATCACGGCGGTGCGAAAAATAGCGATCTGCTTGACTCACCGTGCACCAAAGCGCGCTGCCGTCGTTGCCGCAGATGGTCGTCACACCCAGCGCGCGGAGCTTGCGGCGAGCGATAAGGGGTAAATCGGCGAGGTACTTTCCGGGGGTCGAACGGGGCACAAAGGCATCATCGTCACCCGGCGTCCGAGTCAAAAAAGCCGCACGCACATCTTCCCCAACCTCAAACGCACCGGGACCAATGGCGGGGCCGAGCCACACCGTCAACTCACGAGCAGCGTCGGACAACGACTGCCCTGTCGTGGCCGCGATCGCATTGATCGTTTGGGCAATCACGCCCGCGCCATCAGCGCCACGCTTCGTACCCGCCCCAGCCAAGCCGCGCCAACCCGCATGCGCCGCCGCAACCACTGGCAACCGTTGATGGGCAAAAAGAAGGGGTAAGCAATCCGCCACCATGATGGTTGCGGCAACGCGAGGGGCCGTTGACAGCGCGATATCAGCCACTAAGTTGGGCGAATCGACGGTGGAGGTAGTCAGGTGTTGGACCGCCTCGCCATGAACCTGCCGCAAAAATGCGGTTTGAATACCCAAGCGTGCGCACAGGCGACGGCGGTTCTCGGCCACTGCCAAAGGGTCGTCACCCACATGGTCACCCAGGTTCAGTGCATCAAATGGCGGCCGCGAGACCCCCCCAGCACGCACGGTCATAAACGCCTGCACATGGGCGGGCAAGGACCAGTCGGGGATGAAGCCTAATTCCATTCCTGTATTACACACCAAGCGCACTGAAATTAAATCTTCAAAACAGCCAAGCCTTGGTAGCATAGGGGCTACATCTTTTGAGCCCCGCTATGTACCCCGATCGTTCCAACCGTTTCTGCCGCGCTTGTGGCCAGCCCACTGAACAGCGCCTGCCCGACGATGGCGACGACAAATTACGCTCGGTTTGCACCGCATGCGCGACGGTGCACTACCTCAATCCACTAAACGTGGTGGGCACCATCCCCGTATGGACAGACCCACAAACGGGCGTTGAAAAGATCCTGCTGTGCCGCCGCAACATTGAACCGCGATTCGACAAATGGACCTTGCCCGCCGGCTTTATGGAGATGGGTGAGTCAACAGAAACTGGTGCAGCGCGTGAAACCATCGAAGAGGCTGGCGCCGCGTTTGAGATGGGCGAGTTGTTCACACTCATCAGCGTGCTTCATGTTGGGCAGGTGCATTTTTTCTACAAAGCGCGCCTCACCAGTGACAAGTTCAATCCGGGACCAGAGACCCGCGAAGCGCGGTTATTCGAGGCCCACGAAATTCCATGGGACGAGCTCGCGTTCGGCACCGTCAAAGAGACCCTTGAGCGTTACCTGAAGCATGGCCAATCAGGCGTTCATGACTTTGCCATCGAACGCCGTGACCGTTAAAGCACCCGGATCACCCGGTTAGGCTTGAAGCCGAAGTCTGCCGCTTTACCTTTGCGCGCGCGCACGCCTCGGGCGTTATTGAGGCTGCGAATTTCCAGCGTTTCCTCGCGCGCCTTACCGCCACGACCGACACCCGCGATGGTCACGCTCCGCGTATAGACCGCCGCGCCTGCGAGCTGATCTTTGTCAGCCAAATCAAGCAGCATCAAACCGCGACCACCTTTGGGCATGTGTTTTAACTCTGTCAGCTCAAAGGTCAACACGCGCCCGTCTACTGATGCGCAGGCGACATGGGTGGCCATGATCGGTTGCACGCCGTTGTCAGTGGTCGTGTGAATCAACAGGGGGCTGGGCTCATTCACGCGCGCGTTTGCCGCCAAATTGACAAAGGCTTTGCCCGCTTTTTGGCGACTGGTCATGTCTTGAATCTGCGCGACGAAGCCATAGCCGTCGCTGGAGGACAGCAGGTAACCCGCATCAAGCGCGCCGGCCATGTAGTGGGCAGCGGTAGCGCCGGGCTCCAACTCGATTAGGGTGGTAATGGGTTGGCCATCACCGCGACCACCCGGCAGAGCGGACACCGGCAAAGAGTAAGTGCGCCCATTGCTGCCCAACACGATCAGGGTGTCAATGGTCCGGCATTCGAAAGTACCGCGCAGGGTGTCACCTGCCTTGAACGCGAACGCATCAGCTGCATGCCCATGGCCCGTGCGCGTGCGTACCCAACCCTTATCGGACACCACGACGGTCACCGGCTCGTCAATGACTTTAATCTCTGCAACCGCCCGCTTCTCAGCTTGGACAAGGGTTCGACGCTCGTCGCCAAACGCTTTGGCATCCGCCTCGATTTCCTTCACCATCAACCGCTTGAGGCTGTTGGGGTTGTTGAGGATGTCTTCGAGTTTGACCTGGTCCTCGCGCAGCTTACTCAGCTCCTGTTCAATCTTAATGGCCTCCAACCTGGCCAATTGGCGCAGGCGGATTTCGAGGATGTCCTCGGCCTGACGCTCGGACAACTTGAAGCGCGCGATGAGGGCCTCTTTGGGTTCATCGCTTTGGCGGATGATGGCTATCACCTCGTCAATGTTCAGCAGTACCAGCTGGCGACCTTCCAGGATATGAATCCGGTCAAGCACTTTGCTCAGACGGTTTTGACTGCGCTTGACGATGGTGTCCTGGCGGAAGCTAATCCATTCCGTCAGCATGCCGCGCAGCGACTTCGGCACAGGCTTACCATCAATCCCGACCATGGTCAGGTTGATGCTGCTGGAGGTCTCCAAGCTGGTGTGCGCCAGCAATTGGGTGATCAGCTCGGCCTGCGAGATGGTGCGGGTTTTCGGCTCAAACACCAAGCGAACCGCAGCCTCTTTGCCCGATTCGTCGCGCACCACGTCCAACACCGCCAACATGCTGGCCTTGAGTTGTGTCTGCTCCGCGCTGAGCGCTTTTTTACCCGCCTTGACTTTGGGGTTGGTGATTTCTTCGATTTCCTCAAGAACCCGCTGCGTACTCACGCCAGGCGGTAACTCATTCACAACCAATTGCCATTGCCCACGCGCCAAATCCTCAATAACCCACCGCGCGCGGACCTTTAGGCTGCCACGACCTGTTTTATAGGCTTGTGCAATATCGGACGCCGCACTGATGATCTGCCCACCCCCCGGGTAGTCTGGGGCTGGCAGGTGAACCAGTAATTCGTCATCGGACAGCTTGGGATTTTTGATCAAGGCCACGCAAGCATCAGCGACCTCGCGCAGGTTATGGCTGGGTATCTCAGTGGCCATACCCACTGCAATGCCACTGGCGCCATTGAGCAATGTGAAGGGCAAGCGCGCGGGCAATTGGCGCGGCTCTTCAGTTGATCCGTCGTAGTTGGCGATGAAGTCGACCGTGCCCTCGTCAATCTCGTCGAGCAACAGGGTCGTGATTTTCGCCAAACGCGCCTCGGTGTATCGCATCGCGGCCGCGCCGTCGCCATCGCGGCTACCGAAGTTACCTTGACCATCAATCAGGGGGTAGCGTTGGCTGAAATCCTGCGCCATGCGCACCAAGGCATCGTAGGCTGCTTGGTCACCGTGCGGGTGAAAGCGGCCCAACACATCGCCCACAACGCGCGCGGATTTGACAGGCTTGGGAGCGCCACTGCTGCCGTGGCCCAACCCCATGCGTTGCATCGCGTACAAGATGCGCCGCTGAACTGGCTTTTGACCGTCACAGACATCGGGCAGTGCACGCCCCTTCACCACGCTCAGTGCGTACTCAAGGTAGGCGCGCTGCGCGTAGGTCGCCAGCGTGTCTTCGCCGCCATCAGCTGGGGGGTCGAATAACAGGAGATCGTCGCTCATTAGATATCTACCTCAATGTCATCTGCGTTGAGTTCCATCAACTCGCGGCGTGCTGCGGCTTCGCCTTTGCCCATCAGTTTGTTGAACTCAACCTCGGTGCCCAATACGCCCAATTCACCCAAGGTGACTGGTAGCAAGCGGCGGGTATCGGGGTTAAGCGTGGTGTCCCATAACTGCACGGCACTCATCTCACCCAAGCCTTTGAAGCGTGAGATGGACCAGCTGTTTTCGCGCACATTGTCCTTGCGCAGTTTGTCGAGAATCGCGGTGAGTTCACCCTCGTCAAGCGCGTACATCTTGGCGGCAGGCTTTTTACCGCGCGCCGGCGCATCCACGCGGAACAACGGCGGACGTGCCACGTAGATGTGACCGGCCTCAATGAGCTTCGGAAAATGACGGAAGAACAAGGTGAGTAACAACACCTGGATGTGGGAGCCATCAACATCCGCATCCGAGAGGATGCATATTTTTCCGTAGCGCAAACCACTGAGGTCCGGCGTGTCGTTTGGCCCGTGCGGGTCAACACCAATCGCTACGGCGATGTCATGGATTTCGTTGTTAGCGAACAGACGATCGCGCTCGACTTCCCACGTATTTAAAACCTTACCGCGCAGCGGCAAGATGGCCTGAGACTCTTTGTCACGCCCCATCTTTGCGCTACCGCCCGCCGAATCTCCCTCGACCAAAAACAGCTCGTTGTGGCTTAGGTCGCGGCTTTCGCAGTCGGTCAGTTTGCCCGGCAACACCGCGACGCCAGAGCCTTTGCGCTTCTCAACTTTTTGGCCGGCTTTTTGTCGGCTTTGGGCAGCTTTGATAACCAACTCAGCCAACTTTTTGCCATGCTCAACATGCTGGTTGAGCCATAACTCGAGTGCCGGCCGCACAAAGCTGGATACCAGCCGCACGGCATCACGGCTGTTGAGCCGCTCTTTAATTTGGCCTTGGAACTGCGGGTCAAGTACCTTGGCCGACAGCACGTAACTGGCCCGCGCGAATACATCCTCGGGCAACAGTTTGACGCCCTTCGGTAACAGCGCGTGCAACTCAATGAAGCTCTTTACCGCCGTGAACAAACCGTCGCGTAAGCCACTGTCGTGTGTGCCACCAGCGGTGGTCGGAATCAAGTTGACGTAACTCTCACGAACAGGTTGTCCCTCTTCAGTAAAAGCCACACACCACGTTGCACCCTCGCCCTCTGCAAAGCTGTCACTCGCACTGTCCGCGAAACCCTCACCATCGAATAACGGGATCACGGGGTCAGCTTGGACGTTTTGAGTCAGGTAGTCACGCAAACCACCTTTGTATTGCCACTGTTGGGTTTCACGATTTTTTTCGTGCTCAAGGGTGACGATAACACCGGGCATGAGCACGGCTTTTGAACGCAAGAGGTGCGTCAACTCACCCAGCGGAATAGCACTGCTCTCAAAGTAAGACGCTTGTGGCCACGCCCGAACGCTGGTACCTGATTTACGCTCGCCCGCCTGAGCCGCGCGGACGATGAGGGGTTCAATGACATCGCCCTTGGAAAAGACCAACCGCGCAACTTGCCCCTCACGGTGACTGGTCACTTCCAAGCGAGTCGACAGGGCGTTGGTCACGCTGACGCCGACACCATGCAAACCACCAGAGAAGCTGTAGGCGCCGCCCTTGCCCTTATCAAACTTGCCGCCCGCGTGCAACCGCGTAAAGACCAGCTCAACAACCGGCGCCTTTTCTTCTGGGTGCATGCCGAACGGAATGCCCCGCCCGTCGTCCTCTACCGTGACCGACCCATCCGTGTGCAACACCACTTTGATTCGCTTGCCATGGCCTGCCAGCGCTTCATCGGCGGCGTTATCCAACACTTCTTGGATGATGTGCAAGGGGTTGTCCGTGCGGGTGTACATACCCGGGCGCTGTTTGACAGGCTCAAGTCCTTTTAAAACGCGAATAGAACCCTCGCCGTAATCGGCGCCGGGCGCAGTTGAATTTGCGGATTGTTTTGTGGCCATGGGCGGAAATTGTAGCGAAAGCTAGAATGAAAAACTGTATATTTATACACCACTGATTAAACAGTCAGTTACCTCGGCGTCAGCGGGGCAAACGGCTTTTCGCACAATTGGATACATTACGGGGATGCAAGTTTCAACCAAATCACTCAGTGCCGCACAAATTCTGATTTGTGGTGCCGCTATTGTCACGTTGTCCATGGGCATCCGGCACGGCTTTGGGCTTTGGCTACAGCCCATCACGCAAGCCCAAGATTGGAGCCGCGAGACTTACTCGCTGGCTATAGCGATCCAAAACATCTCTTGGGGTTTCTTCGGTATCTTCGCGGGTATGGTGGCCGATCGGTTTGGCGCGTTCAGAGTGATCATGGCTGGCGCGGTGCTCTACGGCCTCGGCTTGTGGGGCATGGCGACAGCTGACACGCCGTTCCTGTTTGCGCTCAGCGCCGGGATCTTGATCGGAGCCGCACAGGCTGGCACCACCTATGCGGTCATATACGGTGTGATCGGACGCAACATCGCCGCAGATAAGCGGTCATGGGCCATGGGTGTCGCGGCGGCGGCAGGCTCGTTTGGTCAATTCTTGATGGTGCCGGTCGAAGGCCAACTGATCTACCATTTCGGCTGGCAAAACGCCTTGGTGATTTTGTCAGTAGCGGTGTTGTTGATCGTGCCGCTGGCGTATGGTTTGCGTGAATCATCGTTTGCGAATGGGCAAGCACCCGTGCGGGAGCAAACGATCCTGCAGGCATTGCGCGAGGCCGCGCGGTACCCGAGCTTTCAGTGGCTGATGGCGGGCTACTTCGTCTGTGGCTTCCAAGTCGTATTCATTGGCGTCCACATGCCGAGTTATCTTCGTGATAACGACTTCCCACCCCATGTGGCTAGCTATGCCTTGGCGCTGATCGGTTTATTCAACGTAGCCGGGACCTATGCGGCGGGTGTGTTGGGTCAGCGTCTGGCTAAACGCAAAATCTTAGCTGCCATCTATCTAAGCCGCGCTGTTGTGATTACTGTCTTTTTGGCAGCCCCTCTTACCCCCACGAGCGTCTACATTTTTTCAGCCGTAATGGGCGTGTTGTGGCTTTCGACCGTACCGCCGACCAACGCGATCGTGGCAGGTATTTTCGGCGTGCAACACCTCAGCATGCTCGGTGGCTTCGTGTTCTTCTCGCATCAAGTTGGCAGCTTCCTTGGCGTTTGGCTCGGTGGCGTTTTGTATGACGCCACGGGTAATTACGATGTGGTGTGGGGCATCGCCATCGCTTTGGGAATTGCCGCAGCGCTATTAAACTTACCCATTAACGAATCATCGATCAACCGTGCGCCCAAACGCGTACCATCCCCCCAACTGTCATGAGCATGTCCCACACCACAACCCCAGCAACGCCCGCGTTCACACGCTGGGTGCAGCCGCTGGTGTGGGTCATCGCCGCATCGGCCTTGGCCGGCGTATTTGCCCTGTACCAAAACCCTCAGCTGATGGTGACGATCGCCGACCAGCTCTGGAGTTGCTTCTAAATTGAAACCACAACAACACGGCTGGGGCGCCTGTTCACCGTGGGTTTTACGGTGGTCGCATCTGGTTCGGCCCGCTGGACGCGTGCTTGACATCGCCTGCGGTGCGGGCCGACACAGCCTTTACTTTGCCGCACAGGGTCACGAAGTTACGGCAGTCGACCGCGATGAGACGGCACTCGCTGCATTGCGGGCGCGCGATGCGGACGACGCCTCCAAAGCGGGTGCCATCCACACCGTGGTGGCGGATTTGGAAAACGAGCCTTGGCCCTTCAGCCAGTCATTTGACGCTATCGTAATGACCAACTACCTGTGGCGTCCGCTGTGGCCGTTGCTGCAAGGGGCACTTCGCCCGGGCGGCGTCCTAATCATGGAAACTTTCGCTTTGGGCCAAGAGACGATTGGCAAGCCCAGTCGCCCCGCATTTTTGCTCGCCCCTGGCGAGTCCCTGCAACTGGCAGGCTCACTGCGCATCGTCGCGTTTGAGGATGGCTTTGAGCCCCCCTCTGACACCTATTCTGCGGGTCGCTTTGTACAAAGACTGGTAGCCACAACGGCTGAGACACCGCCACCGGCACTGGGTAGAATGTCTGTTTAACCTAACACCCTTTAAGTTGATCCCATGCAAATGATTAAAGGCAGCATCGTTGCACTCATTACCCCCATGCGCCCCGATGGGGCCGTTGACTACGACGGCCTGCGCAAGCTGATCGACTGGCACATCGCTGAGGGCACCAGCTGCATTGGCGCGGTCGGGACCACGGGCGAATCACCGACCGTCAGCGTTGAAGATCATTGCGAAATCATTCGTGTATCGGTTGAGCAAGCGGCGGGACGGGTGCCTATCATGGCGGGCTGCGGCGCTAACTCGACGGCTGAAGCCATTGAGTTGGCCAAATACGCCAAGGCAGTTGGTGCAGATTGCCAGCTGCAGGTCGTCCCCTACTACAACAAGCCCACCCAAGAAGGTATATATCAACATTTCAAAGCGATCGCTGAGGCGGTGGACTTGCCAGTCGTGCTGTACAACGTCCCCGGTCGCACAGTGGCGGACATGGCGCACGACACCGTGATGCGTTTGGCACAAGTGCCTGGCATTGTGGGTATCAAAGAAGCAACTGGGGACATCGCCCGCGCACTGCACCTGATTAAAGATGCGCCCAAGGACTTCGCCATTTATTCGGGCGACGACCCAACGGCCGTCGCGCTCATTTTGTTGGGTGGTCATGGCAATATCAGCGTCACAGCGAACGTGGCCCCCAAAGCCATGAGCGAGATTTGCGCTGCTGCATTGGCAGGTGACGCCAAAACCGCAGCGGCCAAGCAACTGGCTCTGATGCCGCTGCACAAAGCCCTGTTCATTGAGGCCAACCCCATCCCTGTCAAGTGGGCCGCCGCACGAATGGGCCTGTGTCAGCCAGGTCTACGCCTACCCCTGACGCCACTGTCTGATAGCTGCCATGCAACAGTTGAAGCCGCCATGAAGACCTGCGGTCTGATCTAAGCGCGCGTTGTCGCATCACACTCTTGAATTGAATCAATGACTCTACATTCCAAAAGCCCCAACCAACGTCGCATCAGCCGTGTGGTGTTGTCTGCCGCTGCGTTACTCGCTTTATCAGGCTGCTCTGCGCTTGATAGCGACAAGATCGACTACAAAACCAGCAAACGCGGAAATAGCCTTGAGGTACCACCCGACCTGACCCAAATCGCCAACGACGGTGCATTCCAATCATCAGGCACCGTTCAGGCCTCCGCTTTCAACGCGCGCGTCGGCAAGGTCGATGCCCCCGCTGCGGCAAATGCTGTAGGCGACGTTCGTATCGAGCGCGCCGGAAACCAGCGGTGGCTGGTCGTCAAGCGTGCCCCAGAGCAGCTTTGGGACGACCTCGAGACGTTCTGGCAAGACAGCGGCTTTTTGCTTAACGTCAACCGCCGAGACATCGGCATCATGGAAACCGACTGGGCAGAAAACCGCGCCAAACTCCCGTTGGACTTCATCCGCGAGTCTTTGGGGAAACTACTCGACACGCTCTACTCGACCGGTGAACTGGACAAGTTTCGCACCCGCATCGAGCGCAATGGCGCTGGCGAAACAGAAATTTACATCTCCCATCGCGGAATGATCGAGGTCTACACGGGCGGCGCAAACCAAGAGACCCGTTGGCAACCGCGCCCCGCTGACCCCGAGCTCGAGAATGAATTTCTCCGCCGTGTGATGCTGCGCCTTGGCGCATCAGACACAGAGGCCGCTCAGGCAGTGGCTAAAACGGTGGCATTACCCAAAGCGACCGTTCAAGCCAATGGTGAGAACGTCACCTTGCAACTGACCGATTCGCAAGAACGGGCTTGGCGTCGCTTGGGCTTGGCGCTCGACCGCACAGGCTTTACGGTTGAAGACCGTGACCGATCCAAAGGTGTGTACTTCGTCCGCTACGTTGATGAGGGCGACAACAAAGAAGAGGCAGGGTTCTTCTCCAAGTTGTTTGGTAAGAAGAAAGCCGATGCGGTCGCCTTGCAATACCAAATCGTATTGACCAACCAAGGTGCAAACAATGTGGTGCGCGTGCTGGATGCAGCAGGCAAGCCGGTGAGTGGCCAATTGGCCAACCGCATGCTCAGCCTTTTGGCCGCAGATTTAAAGTAAATCGGCCTCTAACCAGCCTGCCTCGTACCACTCCGAGACCAAGGCCTGTGCGTCTGCACTCAAGGACGCCAGGCCTTTTGCATGAATAGCACCTGTGTTCGCCAACGCCTGCAACTGCTCAAAGTCATGACCTGCCGCAAGGTAGCTTTCACCGTTGATGAAGAGATGGTTGGCATCGTACAGAAGCTTTGATTTAACGCTCACGCGTAATGGCACCGTGACTGAAAACGGCGTCTCTGGTGCCTCAAACCAGACCCCAGGTTTTGGCTCCGTCATGACTTCGCCGAGCGCGCAAGCCAATGCGATGGGATCTGCAGTCAACCGTTGCACGGCCTCAGCAGAAAAGCGCAACAGGCCTTCTGGCATCAATGCGGGTGTTTCCGTGGCGGGTTGATCGGGGTCGTTATAGAGGGTGTCATCCTCAAATATCTCCCCCATTCGCACCAAGACCTCATTGGCTAAACCCGCGCGTGCTGGCGCTCGGAAACCGATCGATGCGGTCATGCAATCCGCACCTTCAGCCACGCCGTCGTGAGCCCACTTGGGCGGCAGATACAACATGTCACCGGGCTCGAGTACGTGCATCTCGGTCGGTTCAAAGCGGGCCAGTATCTTTAGAGGTAAGTCGGGTACCAACGACAAATCCGTCTGGGGGCCGATTTGCCAACGACGCCGACCTGAAATCTGCAATAAAAACACGTCGTAACTGTCGAAGTGTGGACCAACGCCACCACCGGGGGATGCCCAGGAAACCATCAAGTCATCCAGGCGCGCATCGGGTAAAAACCGAAAGGACGCCAGTAAGGCCGCAGCGTCGGGGTGGTGTTGCTCGACACCCTGCACCAGCAATGTCCAAGCGTCAGCCTTTAGGCCGCCCAACTTGCGTGCAGAAAACGGACCTTGACTCAATGACCATGATTGGCCTTTACGCGCGATGACACGCGACTCAACCTCGGCTTGTCCTGCCAATTGAAACATCGCTTTTTGTGACAAGCCAAGACGGCTCACATCCATTGCGCCCTTGATCAACAATGGGCGCTTCTGCCAGTGACTCGCCATGAATTCACGGGGGCTTAGGTTAGCGAGGAGTGCGAGAGGTTGGTCAAGATCGTGTGGCATTTGTGCAGTGTGCTGGTGGCGACGCGCCGGGTTCATGGGACAATTGTCCTATGAAAATCACCGAACAATGTGTCGTTGGGCTGAGCTGGACACTGAAAGATACGCTTGGCGAGATCCTCGATGAGACGCCTGAGCCGATTGAGTTTTTGGTGGGTAGCGACGACCTGCTCCCCAAGCTGCAAGATGCCCTGATGGGTAAAACCGTCGGTGCTCGGGTGGAACTGCAGATCGAACCGGAAGATGCATTCGGTGACTACAACGAGACCTTGGTTTTTCTGGAGTCTCGAACACTGTTCCCCGAAAACATCGAAGAAGGCATGGTTTTCGAGGGCTTACCTGCAGGTTGCAACACCGAAGCACCCAAAAACCAATTATTTTTTGTCTCTGATATCTATCCCGAGCACGTCGTGCTGGATGGCAACCACCCACTTGCAGGCATCGCCATTCGCATCCACGCCAAAATCGAGAGTATTCGTGAGGCGACCGTGAGCGAAGTCGGTGCCGGCACGCTGGGTACCGGTTTTCTCAAGCTAGCGGAACCGCCCGCGGCCACGCCGCACGTGCACGGACCTGATTCCAATCACCTGCACTGATGCCGCGCTATTCGGCTATTGGCGTCCTGTAGACCCGTAGCCGCCCGTGGCACGCTGGCTTACGTCGGCAAACTCCTTCACCACATTAAAGGACGCTTGCACCACAGGCACGATGACCAGCTGCGCAATACGCTCCATCGGCTCAATCGTGAAGGGCACGTCGGTGCGGTTCCAGGCACTGACCATCAGCTGTCCTTGGTAGTCGCTGTCGATCAGGCCGACCAAGTTCCCCAGCACGATGCCGTGCTTGTGCCCCATACCTGAACGCGGCAGGATCATGGCTGCATAGCGGGGGTCTGCAAGGTATAGGGCCATCCCCGTGGGAACCAATTGCCAGGCGTTGGGGGCCAAGGTTAGTGGTTCCGTGAGGCAGGCTCGTAGGTCGAGGCCTGCACTACCGGGGGTTGCGTAGGCGGGCATCGCCTCGCGCAAGCGCTCATCGAGGATCTTGATATCAACTTGCATGCGCGTGCCCCAGCCCTTAATTAGCAGGCTTACTGTCTTGCCCCATGTCGAGGTTCGGCTCGGGCGCGACGTCTTGATTGTCCAAATTGGGCAACTGCAAATCACCGCCGGCACCACCACCCGGCAGCTCAAGTGCTGGCGCACCGTAATCGACCGTGTCTATTTCCAAAAGGTTCTCAACTTGATCCGCACTCAAGCGTTTGACCTTGGTGATACCACCAGAGACGAGCTCGGGATTGATCATAATGACCGCGACCATAATCAATTGAAGCACGATGAAGGCGATAGAGCCCTTGTAGATCTGCCCCGTCGTGACCGCTGGAATGGTCTTCTTGGTAATGACGTCCACATAGTCATGACGCGCCGCAACACTACGCAAGTAGAACAGTGCGAAGCCAAACGGTGGCGTCAGGAAGGATGTCTGCAGGTTCATTGCCAAAATGATGCCGAACCAAATCAGGTCGATCCCCATCTTCTCCGCCACGGGAGCCAGCATCGGGATCACGATGAAGGCGATCTCGAAGAAGTCAATGAACATACCCAGTGTGAAAACCAAGAAGTTCACAAAAATCAAGAAGCCCAGTGTGCCACCCGGCAACTTCGAGAACAGGTGTTCCACCCAAATGTGGCCATCCGCGGCATTGAATGTGAAGCTAAAGACCGTCGAGCCGATCAAGATGAACATCACGAAGATGGACAAGCGTGTCGTGCTTTCGAGCGCACCCTTGAGCACTTTCAAACTCAAGCGACCTCGGCTCATAGCCATCAGGAACGCACCGGCGGCGCCCATCGCGCCACCCTCGGTCGGTGTCGCGATACCCAAAAAGATGGTCCCCAACACCAAGAAGATCAGCACCAGGGGTGGGATCAGCACAAAGGTCACTTGTTCGGTCAGACGCGACAGGAGACCCATCCGGGTCACGCGATTCACCATCGCCAAGGCCAAGGCCAAAATGCTGGCCATTGCCACCGACATGATGAACACCTCATCGGCGGGCGAAGGTGTCGACCGACCCGTCATGTACTGCATAAACGACTCATGCATTTGCGACCAGACATAGCCCGCCACGGCACAGAACGACATCAGGAACAGCAACGACCAGTGACCGGTGCTACCGTTCTTTTCGGTATAGATGCGGGCTTCCTGTGGCAACGCAGGCACCCACTTTGGCTTAATCATGGCGACCACTGCGATGAAGAGCAGGTAGAGGCCAATCAGCATCAAGCCAGGAATGAGCGCTCCCTGATACATGTCACCGACGGAACGGCCCAACTGGTCAGCCAACACGATCAACACCAGCGAAGGTGGCAGCGCTTGCGCCAATGTCCCTGACGCAGTGATAGTGCCTGTGGCGATGGTTCGGTTGTAGCCGTAACGCAGCATGATCGGCAGCGAAATAAGGCCCATCGAAATCACCGCAGCAGCGACCACGCCCGTGGTGGCCGCAAGCAAGGCCCCCACCAAAATGACGGCAACTGCCAAGCCGCCGCGAACCGGACCAAACACCTGCGCAACGGTTTCGAGCAGCTCTTCGGCCATGCGGCTGCGCTCAAGAATGATGCCCATCAAGGTAAAGAAGGGAATGGCCAACAGGGTCTCGTTACCCATGATGCCGGCAACACGCAGTGGCAGGGCTTGGAACAGGACGTCAGGAATGAGCCCCAACTCCATACCCAAAAAGCCAAATGCCAGACCCGTCGCTGCCAGCGAAAAGGCAACCGGGAACCCCATCATCAAAAAGACCAGTAGGCCCGTGAAGAGGACAGGAACGAAGTTAACTTGCAAAAATTCAACCATAGTGATTCCCCTTACGCTTCAGTCGCGATCGGGTCTGCCTCTTTGTGTGCCAAAACATCGGGACCATCGAAATACAAGAACTCGATGCGCTTGATCAACTCGGACAGTCCCTGGAGTGCCAACAACGAGAACCCCACGACGATGAATGCGTATAGCGGCCAGCGAATCAGCCCACCAGGGTTAAAGGAGGTCTCGCCCGAGTTATAGGCTTGCATGAGCACCGGCCAGGCCAAGGTGAACATCAGGTAACACAGGGGGAATAGGAAAACAATAATACCAATGACGTCCACCCAATTACGTCCACGGGCACTGAATTTGGCGGCTAAGAAATCGATTCGCACATGAACATTTCGCAAGAAAGCGTAGCCGGCACCGAGCGTGAACACCGCCGCGAAAAGATACCACTGGATTTCCAACAACGCATTGGAACCGATACCAAAAGAATAGCGTGCCAAGGCGTTGCCCGCACTAATTAAGGTTGAGGCCAGGATCATCCAGATCGAAACTTGACCCACGAAGATATTGAGTTCATCAATAAGTCGACTGAGCAGACGTAGGAATTTCATAAGGGCAGGCTCGCTTCAATTTCACTGGTCGTCATCATAAATCGATTTGTTCAAGCGCCTTGCGACAAAATTTTCAAGTGCTTTGAATTAAATAAAAGACAAAACCCCGCAAAGGCGGGGTTTTGTGCACACTCAAGGGAGCGAAACTTACAGATTCTTGATCTGTGACTGCATGAAGCGGTCAAAAGTACTTTCCGTGAGTTGGAACCACTGGTTCTGATCTTTGCGGTAACCACGGTAATCCGCGTAGATCTTCTTCCATTGTGGGCTGGTATCGTTCAATTCCTCGTAGGCCTTCATACCTGCCTTGAAAGCAGTCTCCATCACATCGCGGGGCATTGCACGCACCTTGGTACCCGTCGCGAGCAATTCCTTGAGCGCTTTGGGGTTGAGGTGGTCGTACTTGGCTTGCATGTCGACCAGTGCGTAGGTCGCAGCCGCCTGAACGATGGCTTGGTACTCTTTTGACAGCTTACCGAACGCCGCCTTGTTGATGAAGACGTCCAACTCGGGACCGCCTTCCCACCAGCCGGGGTAGTAGTAGTACGGTGCAACCTTGTTGAAACCGAGCTTCTGGTCATCGTAAGGACCGACCCACTCTGCTGCGTCGATGGTGCCTTTTTCCAGCGCTTGGTAGATTTCGCCACCAGGCACGTTCAAGGGTTGGCCACCAATCTTACCGAAGATGGTGCCGCCAAAGCCGCCCAAACGCATCTTCAAGCCTTTGACATCGGCCATGCTCTTGATTTCCTTGCGGTACCAGCCGCCCATCTGAGCACCAGTGTTACCAGCAGGGAAGTTGACGATGTTGTAGGCATCGTAAAACTCTCGCATCAACTTACCGCCGTTGCCATGGAACATCCAAGCATTACGCTGACGGCTGTTCATACCAAACGGAATCGCACAACCCAACGCGAACGCGGGGTCCTTGCCGAAGAAGTAGTAAGGCGCGGTGTGTGCAACTTCAACCGTACCTTGTTGCACGCCGTCGACCACACCGAAAGCAGGCATCAACTCGCCACCGGCGTGGGTGGAGATCTGGAACTTGCCACCCGTCATGTCGCTGACTTTTTGCGCGAACACTTCCGCGCCGCCGTAGATGGTGTCCAACGCTTTGGGGAAGCTGGATGCGAGGCGCCAGCGAATGGTTTCTTGGGCGTGCACGATTGCAGGCGCTGCGCCGGCAGCAAGCACACCAGCCATACCTGCGTTTTTAATGAGAGAACGACGATCCATATCGATTGACTCCGTTTGTTTTCAAAAATGTTGACGGTTTTGGATCAGCAAAACCGCCGCGAGACTAAGACTAGTCAGAGATCATTGTAGGGAACACTTGAGACAATTTTTCCGCGGGTTTTCCCTTGTAGAACCCCCGCTTGGTCAGGGGCATGGCTCGATATCACCGTCCAGCGGGCCTTTGCGGGACTTTGAAAATCAGTCAACCCTTCTTGAAAAATCAATAAAAACGCGATTCGACTGCAGATTGAATACCAACGGGGCTCAGGCCAACGTTCGCCAGTAGTTTTGCGGGGTCTCCATGCTCGATGAACACATCGGGCAAGCCCAAGGTCAAGACGGGGTGCAGTTGCTGCTTGCACTGAAGATAGGCAGCGACTGCCTCACCCGCGCCACCGGCAATGGCGCCCTCTTCTATGGTCACGATGGCGTCGTGCGAGCTCAGGATTTCATCAATCAAGGCCTCGTCCAGCGGCTTGGCCCAGCGCATGTTGACCAAAGTCATGTCCAGCGCATCCGCCGCGGGCTTCGCCGCTTGCAGCAGAGTGCCAAAGGCCAAAACTGCCACGCGCTTACCTGTGCGCACGATCTCGCCCTTACCGTATGGCAGTCTCACTAGGTCTTTGCCAGCCTCGATACCTGTGCCACTGCCACGGGGATAGCGCACGGCCACGGGATGATCGCGTTCATAGGCGGTACTGAGCAACTGACGACATTCCCGCTCGTCAGCCGGACAGGCAATGGCCATGTTGGGGACACAACGCAGAAAGGGAATGTCGTAAGCGCCCGCATGGGTTGCACCGTCGGCGCCAACCAGCCCCGCACGGTCAAGCGCAAACACAACCGGTAGGTTCTGCAGCGCGACATCATGAATCAGCTGGTCGTAAGCCCGTTGCAAAAAGGTGGAGTAGATGGCAACCACAGGTTTCATGCCGTCGCACGCCATACCAGCAGCAAATGTGACCGCGTGTTGCTCTGCGATACCGACGTCGAAGTAGCGCTTGGGAAAACGCTCAGCGAAGGTCACCATACCCGAGCCCTCGCGCATGGCGGGTGTGATGCCTACCAGCCGGGGATCGGCTGCTGCCATGTCACACAACCAGTCCCCGAACACGGCTGAGAACGTGGGCTTCGCCGGCGTACTGGATTTCTGGATTCCGACGGCGGGATCGAACTTGCCCGGGCCGTGGTACAGCACCGGGTCCGCCTCTGCGAGCTTGTAGCCTTGCCCTTTCTTTGTCACCACATGCAGGAATTGCGGTCCGGACAAATGCTTTAGGTTTTCGAGGGTGGGTATCAGCGAGTCGAGGTCATGGCCATCAATGGGGCCAATGTAATTGAAGCCAAACTTTTCAAACAGCGTGGCGGGCACCACCATACCCTTGGCACTTTCCTCGATCCGCTTGGCCAATTCAAACAGCGGTGGCGCGTTCTTCAGAACGCGCTTACCCACGTCTTTGGCTGCTGCGTAAAACTGGCCACTCATCAGTTGCGCTAGGTAGCGGTTGAGCGCGCCAACGGGCGGTGAGATAGACATGTCGTTGTCATTCAAGATAACCAACAACTTGCCGTCCTCCACACCTGCACAGTTCATGGCCTCAAAGGCCATACCAGCCGTTAAGGCGCCATCGCCGATCACAGCGATGCTGTGCCGCTCTGAGCCCTGCAATTTCGCCGCGACCGCCATGCCCAATGCCGCAGAAATGGACGTTGACGAGTGCGCCGTGCCGAAGGCATCAAAGGGACTTTCGGCGCGCACCGGAAAACCACTGATGCCGCCCAACTGCCGCAAGGTGGTCATGCGGTCGCGACGGCCGGTCAGAATTTTGTGCGGATAAGTTTGGTGACCCACATCCCAAACGATGCGATCTTCAGGGGTATTGAACACGTAATGCAAAGCCACCGTCAACTCGACGGTACCCAGATTTGAGCCCAGGTGACCACCCGTCTTCGAGACGCTGTCGAGCACAAACTGGCGGACCTCTTTCGCCGCCTGGGGCAATTGGTCTCGAGATAAACGACGCAGGTCAGCTGGGCTATCGATTGAACGCAACAAATCAGACATCAAAATCTTTCTATCAACCTTCTGCGGGGATTAGTGGGTGCGAGCCACGACGTGGTGCGCGAGCGCACGCAGGGCGTCAGCGTCACCTAAGTCGGCATCTTGCAATGCGGCAACCGCGTCTTTAATGAGCTCATTTGCATAGGCCTTCGCCGCGGCCAACCCCATCAGTGCTACGAACGTGGGTTTATTGTCGGCGGCATCCTTGCCCGCTGTCTTGCCGAGCGTCGCCGTATCGACCGTGACATCTAACACATCATCGACGACTTGGAACGCCAAACCCACCTTCTGACCATAAACAGTCAACGCGGCCTCTTGCGCCGCCTGGATGGCACCACACAAACCACCCATGGCGACTGCCGCACGCAACAGTGCGCCGGTCTTCAAGGCGTGCATACGCTCCAACGCGGGTTGGTCGAGGGTATGCCCAACACTGGCGAGGTCAATGGCCTGACCACCGGCCATACCCAAAGCGCCAGCGGCAACCGCCAATCGCTTTACCCAACCCAGACGCCAGCTGGCAGGAATATCGGCATCGCCGCTCAAAAGACAATCAAACGCCTGCGCCTGCAGGGCATCACCCGCTAGCAGGGCCTGTGCCTCGCCAAACTGCACATGGACGGTGGGCTTACCACGACGCAACACATCGTTGTCCATGCAGGGCATGTCATCGTGAACCAGCGAGTAAGCGTGAATAAACTCAATCGCGCAGCCCGCGCGCAAGGCCGCTTCACGAACCATGGGGCTCAGAGATTCGAAGGGTTGGCGGTTAACCGCCTCACAGGCGGCAATCGCCAGCAGGGGCCGCAGGCGTTTACCGCCACCCGTAACGCTGTATTGCATCGCCTCACCCAGGGGCTCAGGGGCGCCCACAGGTAACCATTGGTCCAGCGCCAGGTCAACCTCGTCAATGCGACGGGCCGTCCAGGTTGCGAGGTCAAAGGGCTTGGTCGCGCTCACGCGTCGCGCTCCCACGCTTTGGCCTGGTCACCTTCCATCACTTTGACTTGGGCTTCAATGGCATCCAATTGGGCGCGGCAGTAGGTCAACAACTCAGCACCCCGTTGGTAATGGACCAGCAGCTGGTCCAGCGGCAACTGCCCCGACTCAAGCATCTCGGTCAACGACTCCAGCTCGGCAACCGCGGCCTCGTAGCTCTGCGGCGGCTGGGTCTCAGGGGTGTTCTTTTTGGGCATGGCACTCAGGGTGTTGGCTTTGGAATGTCCATTTTAGAGGGCAATCTTGCAACAATCTGAGTCTGGGGAATTACCGCACGGTTCCCTCGGAAACTTTCCTCGGCTACAATTTTGGGTTGCCCCGCAAATTTAGGAGTTTGCCGCACCCGTTGGCATTCATTTCGTGTAGCGATACACCTTCCCTGCCCCTTCATAGGGGGAGTCTATAGGTCAGGATCATCATGTCTGATTTAAGTCTTCAACTTCAGCAGGCCAAGAGTCAACTCTCGGTTTCTACGTATTTTGATGAAGCGCTCTTCAAGCGCGAGATGGAAACCATCTTTCAGTCCGGTCCACGCTACGTGGGGCACCGGCTGGCGGTCCCCGAACGTGGTGATTATTTCAGCCTGGCACATGAGGGGCACGGACGCGCCCTGGTGCATGGCGCCAACGGTATCGAGCTCCTTTCGAATGTCTGTCGCCACCGCCAAGCGGTGATGCTGAACGGGCGCGGCAACCTGTCGGCGACGCAACCCGGTAGCGCCGGCGGTAACATCGTGTGCCCCCTGCACCGCTGGACCTACAACGACCAAGGCAATTTGTTGGGTGCACCGCACTTCTCCAAAGACCCCTGCCTCAACCTCAATCAGTACAAACTGCGCGAGTGGAACGGCCTGTTATTCGAAGACAACGGACGGGACATCGCCGGTGACCTACAGCAACTGGGTCCACGCAGTGCCCTGAATTTCGATGGCTTCGTGCTCGATCACGTTGAGATGCACGAATGCAACTACAACTGGAAGACGTTCATCGAGGTCTACCTTGAGGACTACCACGTCGAACCCTTCCACCCCGGCTTGGGTAACTTCGTCACTTGTGATGATCTGAAATGGGAATTCGGCCGCGACTACTCGGTGCAGACCGTCGGTATCACCAACCTGCGAAAAAGCGGCAGCGCCGCCTACGCCCGTTGGCATGATGTCTTAATGGCCTACAACCAAGGAGAGTTGCCCGCTTATGGGGCCATCTGGCTGACCTACTATCCCCACATCATGATCGAGTGGTATCCCCACGTCTTAACCGTGTCGACGCTGTACCCCCTCTCGCCCGAACGCACCATGAATGTGGTGGAATTCTTCTATCCGGAGGAAATCGTTGCCTTCGAGCGCGAGTTTGTCGAAGCGCAGCGCGAGGCCTACATGGAAACGGCGGTCGAAGATGACGAGATCGCAGAACGTATGGACGCTGGGCGCCGCGCCCTGATGCAACGGGGCGATAACGAAGTCGGCCCCTACCAGAGCCCCATGGAGGACGGCATGCAGCACTTCCATGAGTGGTACCGCCGGACCCTCGACTTATCCGATCACGCGTAACCTGAGCGGGCAGGCGTGCCCGCACCCCTCATGTCCGCTCCTAAACAAGCCCTTTGGATGCTGCTCGCAGCATTCCTGTTCGCGACCATGGGGGTCTTCGTCAAGTTTGCCTCGGCCTATGTCCACAGCTTCGAGATTGTGATGGTCCGGGGCCTTATTGGTGTTGTGGCGCTTGCTTGGTGGTACCGCAAAAGTGGTTGGGCGTTTTACCGCACGCAATTGCCGGGTATGCACCTGTGGCGCAACGTGGTCGGCGTGACGTCGCTGTGTTGCTGGTTTTACGCGATTAGCGAAATCCCCTTGGCCACTGCCATGACCCTGCAATATATGAGCAGCGTGTGGATGGCCGTATTCCTGTTTGCCGGCGCTCTTATCTTCCAACAGCAACGCGCTGCAATGCGCCAGCAAGGCCCTTTGTTTGCCAGCATCCTCCTGGGGTTTGTTGGGGTCGCCCTGTTGCTTCGCCCCACGTTTTCAGCCGATCAAGGCTTTGCTGCTGTCATCGGCTTGCTGTCTGGGATCATCTCCGCCTTCGCCTACCTCCAAGTCGCCGCGCTCGCCCGAGCGGGTGAACCGGACGCGCGGGTGGTGTTCTATTTCTCACTTGGCGCCGCCCTCTCTGGTCTGGGCGGCACGTTTGCAGTGGGTTTCAGCCCCCTCAATTGGGTCGCCATTGGCTGGCTCATACCCGTGGGGCTGTTAGCGGTGTTGGGGCAGATTTGCCTCACCCGCGCTTATGCATCAGGCGCCACATTGCTGGTTGCAAATCTGCAGTATTCAGGCATCATTTTCGCTAGTGCCTACAGCGTATGGCTGTTTGCGGAGGTGTTGCCATGGGTCAGTTGGTTGGGCATGGGTCTCATCATCGCCGGCGGAATTTGGGCTACCCTGCTGCGTCGCAGCGGCGCCATGGTCACCCCCAAAACGCCCCCCCAAAATGTGGCGTCTCAGCCATCGTCAAAACCATAGTGGAGGTCTTTATGCACCCGTTCATCATCCAAGCCGACACGCTCCTGAAAATGCAGGCTGCGGGCGAACCCGTCGTGGTACTCGATTGCAGCTTTGACCTCATGAACCCGGCTACTGTGGACGACACGTTTTCGGCGACCCATATCGCAGGCGCGGTATTTGCCAATCTTGACCGTGACCTGAGCGCGCATGACCCCGAGAGCGCCATCAATGGCGGCCGCCACCCCCTGCCACGACGAGAGGACTTTGCACAAACCATGGGTAATTGGGGGATTGAACCCACGACCCAAGTGGTGGTCTATGACCGTAATGGTCAAACTTTTTGCGGTCGCGCATGGTGGATGATGAAGTGGTGTGGGCATGAAGCGGTTGCCATCCTCGATGGTGGCATGGCGGCATGGCAAGCGGCAGGTGGTGCTATGGCGTCGGGTTTTGCGCCACAAGTGCCGGCAAAGTCCGCCTACCCACTGGCCGCCCCGTTGGTCGCTGTGACAGAGCTCGGCACCGTGTGGCGTCACCTCGACAGCGATCAGACCATTGTGGATGCGCGGGCGCCTGCGCGGTATCGCGGCGACGTTGAGCCCCTCGACCCCATTGCTGGCCATATTCCTGGCGCCCTTAATCTGCCCTTTAATGAAAACTTTGATGCGGATGGCCGCTTCAAGTCCCGCGACAGCTTGAGGCAGATGTGGCTGAAGCTACTGGGTGACTGCAACCACGCGCACGTCGTGATGCACTGCGGCAGTGGCGTCAGCGCAGTCCCCAACGTGGTCTCAATGGCACTGGCGGGGTTACCAACACCCACGCTTTACGCCGGAAGCTGGAGTGAGTGGAGCCGGCATCCAGACACACCAAAAACCAAAGAGGTTTAGTGTGCGCCGCCGTGGGCCAACTCGCCCACAACAAACACCACGCCAATGCCCAGCAGTAGCCACAGCAACTGCGCGCCTGAGTCGCGCAGGCTGGCTTGACGCTGCAATTGCGGAATCAAGTCCGCCAGCGCGACGTAAATAAAGCTGCTGGCAGCTACCACCAAGAAATACGGCAGGTACTGACCGAATTGCGCCAGTAAAAAATAACCGCACAGACCGCCCAAAGCCGTCACTGTGCCGGCCAAAGACACTTTGATCAACGCCCCTCGGGTATCGCCTCGGCTGCTTTGTAACACCACCAAGTCCCCCATGTGGTGCGGCACCTCGTGCGCCAGAACCGCCAATGAAGCCAACAAGCCCAAACGCCAATCAGCGATGAACGCAGAGGCAATCAGAATGCCGTCACCAAAGGCGTGAATGCTGTCGCCGATCAAGACGGCCCAACCGCCCGAGGGCAGCCGGCCATCCGCATGATGGTGGTGACCGTGGTGGCTGTGATGATGTGAACCCTGGTGAGCCTGTGCTGTGGCGGCTGCCATTTTGTCGGCATCCAATAGATCCATGCCGTGCTCACCATGCTCGTGACCGTGGTGATAAAGCTCCGCTTTATCGAGAATGAAGAAGAACACCACGCCCGCTAGCAGCAGTGCAAATAACAGGTGGGGGGTCACGCCGGCCTCAAGGGACTCGGGTAACAGCTGCAGCAAGGCGGTGGCAAGCAACGCGCCAGCGGCAAAGCTCAACATGTGCTTGGTCAGGCGAGCCATGATGCCAAAGCTCAACAATGCCGCAACCCATACGCTGCCAACCCCGGCCACTACCGTGCCAGTCAGAATCCAGAGAAGTACCATCTAAAACTTTGAAAGTGGGGTGCGCCGCAGGGACGCACCCGGTCGCGGTTATGCCACGCCGTTTTGTTTAAACCAGGCTAAACACTGCGTCCAGCCGTCTTTCGCGGCCTCAGCTCGGTAGCTGGGGCGGTAGTCGGCGTGGAATGCGTGCGGAGCGCCATCGTAAACGATAAAGCGGCTCGCCTGCGAAGCGGCATTGCCCTTCGCACCCGCTAATTTTTGCTTCATCTGCTCAACGGTGTCCTGGGGGATACCGCGATCGTCACCACCGTACAGACCCAAAACGGGCCCATTCAGGGCACCCGCAATATCAACCGGCTGCTTGGGTGTTCGCTCGGATGTGTCGCCAACCAAGCGGCCGTACCATGCCACACCTGCCTTGATCTTGGGTTGGTGTGCGGCGTACAGCCAGGTCTGACGACCACCCCAACAAAAGCCCGTCACACCCAACCGATTCAGGTCGCCGCCATTGGCACCCGCCCATGCCACCACCGCGTCGAGGTCTTGCATGACCTGCGCATCGGGCACCTTGTTGATCACCTCTTTCATGAGGTCAGCCATGACCGCGTAGCCTTGTGCATCCCCTTGGCGAATGAACAACTCAGGCGCCAAAGCCATGTAACCCAGCTTGGCAAAACGGCGGGTGATGTCCGCGATATGCTCGTGGACGCCAAAGATCTCTGACAGCACAAGCACCACAGGGAACGGCCCGTTACCCTTTGGCATGCTGCGGTAAACCGGCACGGCAAACCCGTTTACATCGACACTGATTTCCCCCTCCACCAGGCCCGTGCCCGGCGTGTTAATCGCCGCATGCGACAACTCAGGAATCACCGATGCGGCGTAACCCACACCCAATGTTGCAATCATGGCTTTCCTCCGGTTCAGGGTGGCCTCACCACCGTTTAACAAAGACTTCGCATCGGAGACGTTATCGGCATAGGGGTTTGACATGGTTTTCCTCATTTGGTTAAAAAAGAATGCGTCTAAAAGTCTGCCATTAAACCGATCAGTGCGCTTGTTCCCAGTTATTACCCACACCCACTTCGGCCAACAGCGGGACGCGCAGGGTCGCCACGGACGCCATCAGTTCGGGCACCACCTCGCGCACCCAATCGATCTGATCAGCTGGTAACTCAAACACCAATTCGTCGTGCACCTGCATGATCATGAGCACGCCGTTTTGAACTGTATCCAGCATCGCCTGAACTTTCAACATACTCATCTTGATCAGATCGGCGGCGGTTCCCTGCATGGGCGCATTGATGGCCGCCCGCTCGGCTCCTGCCCGCCGCGGACCGTTTGGTGAGTTGATTTCGGGAAGGTACAAACGCCGACCAAAAACCGTCTCGACGTAGCCCTGAGCTTTTGCTTGGTCACGGGTGCTATCCATGTATTGCCGCACGCCAGGATAGCGGGCGAAATAGGTTTGGATGTAGTTTTTCGCGGCGGTGTTATCAATCCCTAAATTACGCGCCAGCCCGAACGCGCTCATGCCGTAAATCAGGCCGAAATTGATCACCTTTGCATATCGCCGCTGTTCACTGCTCACTTGGTCCACACCGACGTTGAATATCTCAGCTGCCGTGGCACGGTGTACGTCCAAGCCTTCTTGGAAGGCGCGAATCAGCGCCGCGTCCTCACTCAGATGGGCCATGATGCGCAACTCGATTTGAGAGTAATCGGCGCTCGCGATCAGCCGCCCCTCGGGGGCAACAAAGGCCTCACGGACGCGACGCCCCTCTGCGGTTCGGATCGGAATATTTTGAAGGTTCGGGTCATTGCTAGACAAACGCCCGGTCACGGCCACCGCCTGCGCGTAGTGGGTGTGCACGCGTCCCGTTCGGGGGTCTGCCAGACCGGCCAGTTTGTCGGTGTAGGTGCTCTTTAGCTTGGCCAGCCCGCGATGCTCGAGGATGCGCGCTGGTAACGGGTAGTCAGCGGCGAGTTTCTCAAGCACTTCTTCATCCGTGCTGGGCGCGCCACTGGCCGTCTTTTTCACCACCGGCAGTCCCAATTGATTGAAGAAAATATCACCGATCTGTTTGGGCGATGCCAAGTTGAACGGCTTGCCAGCTAATGCGTGGGCTTCGGTCTCCAGAGCCAAAATACGCTGGCCTAATTCATGGCTCTGCTTGGACAGCGTTGGCGCATCGATGCGAACGCCATTGCGTTCGATGCGGAACAAGGCCTCACTACTCTCGATCTCCAGCTCGTAAATACGCATCAAACCGGGTACCGCTTGTATGCGCGGCCACAGGGCGAGATGCACATCGAGACACTGGTCAGCATCCTCGCAGGCGTACTGCGTGACCTGCGCGATGTCCACCTGCGCAATGCTGATTTGATTGACCCCTTTGCCACACAGGTCCTCGTAAGTCAGGCCTTTGCGACCCACGTGCCGCTCCGCCAAGCTTTCAAGACCGTGCGGTCGATGGACCTCCAAAACATAACTTTGCAGCATGGTGTCGTGGCGATAACCTTTCACCTCAATGCCATGGTTGGCAAACACGTGCCGATCGTATTTCACGTGTTGGCCCAACTTGGCATGGGTGGGGTCCTCAAGCCAAGGCCGCAAGGCGGACAACACGTCAGTGAGCGGGAGTTGATCGGGTGCCCCGGGGTACACGTGGCCCACCGGAATGTAGGCCGCCTCGCCGGGCTGGATGCTCAGGCTGATACCCACCAATTGAGCCTGTAAGGGATTCAAAGCGGTGGTCTCGGTATCAAGAGCCACCAAATCAGCGGCCATGCAACGCGTTACCCATAGCTGCAAGCTCGCGTGGTCGAGCACCGTGGTGTATTGCACATCGCCAGTCACGGCCGACGTCACGGCGATGGGGGATTCCTCGGCGGGCGCCGGTGCAAATAAATCGCCTGAACGACCGGAAGTCCGCGCGGCCGCTGGGGGAGCGGTGCCCTTATTGATCAAGCTCTTGAAACCCATGCGCTCGTAGAACGCCATCAGGGCCGCTTCATCGGGTACTTGCTTGCGTACGCCCTCCACATCTGGCCATGAAGGTAGCTCTGTACTGAGGTCGCAATCGGTGCGCATGGTCACCAGAGCGCGCCCTTTGGGCAACCAAGCCACCGCGTCGCGTAAATTTTGGCCAGCCACCCCTTTAATCTCATCTGCATGCGCCAGCAAGTTTTCCAGCGAGCCGTATTCCACCAACCATTTGGCCGCCGTCTTCGGGCCGACTTTCGCAACACCGGGTACGTTATCCACCGTGTCACCGACCAACGTCTGATAGTCGATCATCAAGTCGGGGGGAACCCCAAACTCGGCGGTCACGCCGGCTACATCGCGACGCTTGCCATTCATCGTGTCGACCACTGTGATGCCCGCATCCACCAACTGGCTCAAGTCTTTGTCACCGCTTGAAATGATGACTTCAAAACCCTGGGCGGCAGCGGTTTTGGCCAAGGTCGCGATGACATCATCCGCTTCGACACCCGGCACCATCAGCAGTGGCCACCCCATCAGTTTGACGATCTCATGAACTGGCTCAATTTGGGCCCGCAAGTCGTCGGGCATGGGTGACCGGTTGGCTTTGTAATCCGGGTACAAGTCATCCCGAAAGGTCTTTCCCGGCGCATCAAACACACACACAGCATGGTCGCTGGCAATCTCACGACTGAGTGACTGCATCATATTGATCATCCCGCGTACAGCACCTGTGGGTGCACTTTGAGGGTCATTTCGATCAACGCGCAGATCCGGCATGGCATGAAAAGCGCGGTACAGATAACTCGAACCATCGACCAGGACAAGGGTTTTTTCGGATTTGGATGTCGTCATAGTTCACATTATGCGCAAGCCCTACAATGGCGAATGCAGCTTCGGCTGTTTTTTGCATTTTTATCGTTTGCACATTTTTTATGGCCGTTTACACCGACGTTTCTGATGCCGAAGCCCAAACGCTCGTGGCCGCGCTACAGCTGGGCCAGCTCACCGCGCTAGAAGGCATCAGCGGCGGTATTGAGAACAGCAATTTCTTCATGACGGTCGCCACTGAGGCGCAAACCGAAACCTACGTGCTGACCCTGTTTGAGCGGCTCAACCACGAACAACTGCCCTACTACCTGCGGCTGATGCAACACCTCGCGGGCAAAGGCTTGGCCGTCCCCGCGCCGGTTGCGAACGCGGACGGCGAAATTCTGCACACGGTCGCAGGCAAGCCAGCTGCTGTGGTGAGTAAGCTCAGCGGCAAGAGCCAATTGGCTCCTACCGCACACCATTGCCAAGCGTTGGGCGACACCCTTGCTCGCATGCATTTGGCGGGTGCTGACTTCGCCATGCAACAACCCAACCTGCGCGCGCTGGATTGGTGGAACGACACCGTCCCGGAGATCTTGCCGCACCTGACCCCAGCGCAAGCAGCCATGCTGGGACAAGAACTGGCCTTCCAAAACCACACCCAACAACAGGCCGCCTATGCGGCATTACCGGCGGGGCCGGTGCACGCTGACCTGTTCCGCGACAACGCCATGTTCGACGGGGATACGCTCACGGGTGTCTTCGACTTCTACTTTGCCGGTAACGACCGCTGGCTGTTTGACCTGTGCGTGTGCTTGAACGATTGGTGCACCGATCTTTCAACAGGTCAGTGGGATGATGCGCGCTTATCGGCTATGTTGACGGCTTACCAAACGGTACGCCCCCTCACAGCGGCAGAGCGCGCCCTGATTAACCCTATGCTTCGTGCGGCCGCACTGCGGTTCTGGATTTCCCGTTTGTGGGACTATTACCTCCCACGTGAAGCCAGCTTGCTGACGCCACACGACCCAACCCACTTTGAGCGCATCATCACGCAGCGACGACTGCACCCCGTTTACCTATGAAACTTAATCTTGTGACGCCCCGAACCGGTGCCCAGTGGGTCCGTGAAGGGGTTCGTGTTTTTTTCAAGCAACCATTAGCGCTAGGTGGCCTGTTTTTCCTGTTCATGGGTATCTTATCGGTCGTCACCATGGTCCCTGTGATCGGCGGCGCACTGGCCCTGATCGTGTTGCCGGCTGCCACCTTGGGGCTGATGCAAGCGGCTGCACTCGCCCTTGCCGGGACGTTCCCGATGCCCAAAGTTTTGTTCTCGGCATTCATGCACGGTAAAGCCAAGAGCCAAGCCATGTTGCACTTAGGGGCGCTCTACGCGGTGGCGTTCTTGTTGCTGATCGGTGCGACGGTGGTGATGGACGGCGGCTCGTTTGCCAAGGTCTACTTATTCGGGGAGCCCATCACCCAGGAAATGATTGACTCCGATGGCTTTTACCAAGCCATGTGGGTGGGTACGTTGCTTTATTTCCCACTCGGTGCGATGTTTTGGCACGCACCCGCCCTGGTTTTTTGGCATGACGTGCCGCCAGCGAAAAGCATGTTTTTCAGCCTTGCTGCGTGCTGGAAAAACAAGGGGGCGATGCTGATTTACATGGCCAGCTGGTTTGTCCTGTTCTCGATGGTCAGCTTGGTGGTCGTCACGGTGGTGTCGGGCTTGGGCGGGCCTGGCATGATCGCCGCGCTGGTGGCTCCGCTGGGCATGTTGCTGGCGGCCATGTTTTTCGCCTCGATTTATCTGACCTACCGCGACAGCTTCGTGATCGAGCACCGGGTCGATACCCAGGCCTAATCGACCACCGTGAGCTTGGCCACACTGAGGGCCAGCCACTTGGTGCCGTGACGCGGGAAGTTCACCTGCGCACGCGCGTCATTACCCTGCCCTTCCACCGCCAGCACACGTCCCTCTCCAAACTTGGCGTGGAAAACCCCCACCCCGGTTCGAATCCCCGCAGCGGCCTCACCGCGGGAGGTGGGCTCGGGTGAGGCCGTCACGGCATCCCCATGCCAGGCGGGTGACCAAGCGGGTGCGGGCTCGCGCGGCCCACGGGCGAAACCGCCCGATGACATCGGGCTCGCGAACTGACTGCGTGGCGGCGACAACCACTTCAGCGTGTTTTCGGGCAACTCATCGAAGAATCGACTGCGAATGTTGTAACGCGTCTGCCCGTGCAACATCCGCGTTTGCGCATGCGTGAGGTACAAACGTTTGCGGGCGCGGGTGATGGCAACGTACATGAGGCGACGCTCCTCTTCCAAGCCATCGAAATCCGCTAAGGCACGCTCATTCGGGAAGAGGCCCTCCTCCAAACCCGTGATGAAAACCACATCAAACTCCAAGCCCTTGGAAGCGTGCACCGTCATCAACTGCACCGCATCTTGTCCGGTCGAGGCCTGGTTATCACCCGCCTCAAGCGCAGCGTGAGTCAGGAACGCAGCCAACGGCGACAGGACTTCACCGGTCTCGGCATCCGGTGGCGGCACCCCAACACTGGGGCGCTCGGTTGCCAATGCCTCAAACGGCAAGCTGTCATCAAACGCCGTCTCGGGCGCTGCAAAATGGGTATCGAGGTGCGCATTGAGCGCCTGCAACTCGGCGTTGATGCGCACATCATCCTCGGGCAACGCAACGGCCTCTTTGCCAAAGCCCTCTTGCGTCACAAAACTTTCGGCGGCGTTAACCAATTCACCCAAGTTTTCGACCCGGTCCTGGCCCTCGCGCTCGGTTTCGTAATGCGTCACCAGCCCCGATTGGTCAATCACCATCTCGATGATGTCGCGCAAATTTTTACCAACCGACTGCTCACGCATGACGTCGATCTTCGCGACAAAGGCCCGCAAATTGGTGCCTGCTTTACCGGCAACAGCATCCACCGCGTCGGACAACGCACAGCCGTGGCTGGCTGCGGCATCCTGCAACTGCTCGATACTGCGTGCCCCA
>Ga0222714_10001157_pt1 | contig 29896 bp, 25 predicted proteins | sample C33_3DmetaG_FD_165048 | JGI IMG/M metagenome (GOLD analysis project Ga0222714, IMG submission 165048) | Estuarine water microbial communities from San Francisco Bay, California, United States - C33_3D | ecosystem: Environmental > Aquatic > Marine > Unclassified | place: USA: California... | reverse complement strand
CATGAGCGGGGTGACCAGGTTGGTGGCGGCGGGCCCGGAGGTGACCATGGCGACGCCGGGGCGTCCGGTGACGTGGGCGTAGCCCTCGGCCATGTGTCCGGCGCCTTGTTCGTGGCGCACGAGGACGTGGCGGATGGACGATTCGAGCAGCGGGTCGTAGGCGGGCAGGATGCAGCCGCCGGGGAGGCCGAACACGGTGTCGACTTGTTCGTGTTCGAGGGCTCGGATGAGGGCCTGGGCCCCGGTGATTTTGTTGGTGTTGCTCATTGGGTGTCTCCTGATGGGAGGGCGAAAAAGGAAACGACCTCCCGGTTGGGAGGTCGGTGCGCGCGCAGGGTCGTTGGACCGGCGCGCTACCGGATGAGTACTACGAGCCCGAGGGCAGCGGCCGTGGTGGTGGAGCTCATCGCCGGAGAGTCTGCCACCGTGGCCGGGCGTTTACAAACCTGCGTGGTCGGTGATGACCAAGTCCATGGTGATGTCGTGGGCTTCCGTTGGGATCTCGTCAACGAGGCATTCACGGAAACACACGCCGATGCGTTGCACGCCAGGGCGCAGACCGGGCAGGAACCGGTCGTACCAGCCGCCTCCTTGGCCGAGTCGATGCCCGGATGCGGTGAACGCCACCCCGGGAACGATGACGAGGTCGACAGCTCCCGGGTCAGGCTCCTCCTCGGGAACGACGACGGCGAGGCCGAGGCTTCGGCAGTGCTCGGCGAAGCGGTGGAGGTCGACTTCACCGTTGACGGCGTCGTAGACCATGACGGTGCCGGCATCGGGCGCGTGCGCCTCGAGGAGACGACAGATGGCGTTTGACCGGTTGGATTGGTCGTCAATTGCGCGTCGGAGTCGCCGGTAGTGGGAGCGCAGTTCGGTCTTCGTGCCGGCCACAGGGCGAACCATACGGCTGCTCGGGTGTGCGCCTAGTGTCGAGGCCGTGAGCGAGATCGATCCGAAAGAGTTCCGCACCGTCCTTGGGCATTTCCCGACTGGGGTAACGGTGGTGACCGGCATGGACGGCGACACACCGGTTGGCTTGACGATCGGGTCGTTCACCTCGGTGTCGCTTGATCCGCCGATGGTCGGGTTCTTGCCGACCACGAATTCGTCGTCGTGGGCGGCGATGTCAGCGTCGGGTCGGTTCTGCGTGAACGTGCTCGGCGACACGCAGGGCGACGTGTGTTGGACGTTCGCGAAGTCAGGCAATGAGGATGAGCGCTTCTCGAATCTGGCCTGGCACGCGAGTCCGCTCGGGTCCCCGGTGATCGACGGTTCACTCGCGTGGATCGATTGCGAGGCGGAGAGCGCCACCGAGATGGGAGACCACTACTTCGTGCTCGGCCGCGTGCAGTCGCTCGCCGCTGGTGAGGGTGGCCCGCTGCTCTTCTTCAAGGGCGGTCTCGGCGGCTTCTCCCCTGCGTGAAACGCCTCGCGTTCTCCGCGCTCGCCGATGTCGCGGTCATCGTCGTGTTTGTCGCGATTGGTCGTGAGGAGCACAACTCGGGCAGCAGCATCGCGGGGGTGCTAGAAATCGCAGCGCCGTTTCTGATCGCTCTCGCGATCGGCTGGCTCGCGACCCGCGCCTGGCAAAACCCGACCGGCGTCGGCCGTGGGCTCGGCATCTGGCTGGTCACGATCTTGGCCGGCATGAACCTCCGCCACTACGTCTTCGACGACGGCACCGCGACTGCGTTCATCATCGTCGCGAGCGCGTTCACGCTGGCTGGTCTCGTCGGTTGGCGGCTGGTCGCCGAGCGATTGACATCTTCCTTGTAAGGGTGAAGCTTTTATTACCTCTTAGGGCAAACATATCAACAAGAAGGAACTTTGTCAAAGGTTCTTTTTTGTCATTTGGTTCATGCTTTTCTCCGCCACGCTCTTTGAAGTGAGCTTGCCCTGACGTCCACGTGGACCGAGGCCCCCACCCTTAAACTGTTGAAAAACATGTCTACGGCTTAGGGGACGTCGGCCGACACTCGCGCATCCGGCTAGTAGGCCCCTGCGAGCAAAGCGGTGTTCAATGCAGAATTTAGCAGCCTTAGTTTAAGTAACACAGAGGATTTATAGACGTGGCACCCCCTGATATTGGCCCATATATCCTGAATTCTGGGCTTGATGTGACAGCGATAACTGGCCAGCTTTTCTTTTCTTCGCTCGTCGTAGGCGTAGACAGCATCAAGCTGTCGTTCCCGGCTCCAGCCCGACTGAACGTGACCTCTTGGCAGACGAGGACTTTCTCCCGCGGCGCTGTCACAGTTTGTCGACAGGTAGTACGAGCGGGAGTGCAAGGTGGCGGGGGCGGCATTGTGTACCTGACCTATGTGAGGTCACCCCACTTGAACGATGTCTTCGTGAGCTTTAATCCGGCGGGCGTGCGCGGCCAGAACAGCGGGAAGCTCATGACTGTGACGGATTGTCTGCAGCTGCTCGAGCACACTGTGCGTCCCGCCGTCCAGAACATGGCGCGAACGACACCTGTGATGACGTGGAACTTGTACCGCCTCGACTTGGCTGTCGATGGTGACCGGGGCCGTCGCGTCGATGGTGTCGGCTCAGGCCAGCGTGCTCCGCCACACACTGGCGACCATCAAAGGGCTCGACACCGAGATCGGCAATGCAGCCGACGCGCACCCCAGGGCACATCTACTCGAGTCGTTGCCGCGGGTCGGTCGACTCAACCTTGCGCAGATCATTGGCGAGGTCGGCCCGGTCCTCGATTCCGCCGTCGACGTCGATCATGCATGCGCCCAAGTCGGCGCCACGCCGGTCACGGGACGGCCCGGTCGCGGCAGCCATCAACGAGCCCGGACCGCGATCAGCCCTCATCCCGCGATTTTCCGCATCCTGTTAGGAACGGCGGAATCAACTCAATGGTCCCGAGTTCATCGCTCACGCCGTCGCTGACTGGTACCGGTTCAACGACTGCGACAGCGTGTTCATCGATCCCGGCTCACCCTGGCAGAACCCCTGGGTCGAGTCGTTCAACAACACATTCCGAGATGAACTGTTGAGCCTATGGCAGTTCGACTCGCTGCTTGAAGCCCGAGTGATCATCGAGGACTGGCGGATCGACTCAACTGGGACCGGCCCCAGGTGGACCACCATCAACCTACCCCCAAGACGCATGGCACCTGGAACACTCATCGGGTCCCTCTCAGCAAGAACAACGCCACGGGTCGAAAACGAGCAAGTCCCACCGCAGGCCACTTCTGGCCTGCGGTGGGACTTCTACTCAAACGCTGTCGTGTTGATCAGCCGTCGGCTGGCACGCAGGTATTCGTGATGCTGCCTTCACCCACGTACTTCACGTTGTACACGCCCATCTGGAACCCAGTCACGTCGGTACCGATACCGACGAACTGGATCGGTCGGACCGTGTAGAACATCGCTTCCAGGTCGTAGTTGAGATCCAGGACCTGGCTGTACAGATCCTTGCGCTCGTCGGGGTCGCTACTCTGCGTTGCGGCTGAGAGGAATGCGTCCATTTCCTCTGACTGGACACCACCGCTGATCCCGTTTCGGGTTGCGGTTGACTCGAGGAGGTAGTTGTACGCCCTCGTCGGATCGGTGATCAACGAGATGTACAGGTAGATGACGTCGAAGTCGAGCTCCTCGGACCGCGAGATCAGATCCGCGCCGCCCACCTTCTCGATGGTCGCATCCAATCCGATGTCGTTCCATGCCGAAGCAACGATCTGGGCCTCATTGTCGGAACCCAGTGCCTCCCACTGAACGATCGTGACCGGTGTGCCTTCGAAACCGTTCTCTTGAACGATCGCCCGAGCGGCCTCGAGGTCGGCGTCCTTCCTCAGCTCCTTGTCCATGTACCAGAACGAGTTCTCGTTGTACGGCTGCGACGTCTCGACGGCGAAGCCGTTCCATCCAGCTGCCACGATATCCGAGCGAGAAACCGCAAGGTTCATCGCTTCACGGAGCTTGGGATTGTCGAACGGTGGCGTGTTGATGTTGATCGAGAAGAAGTTGCCACGGTTCTGGACATTCTCCTGGAGCACGAAGTTGCCGTTCTCGGCGAGGGTGGTTGCATCCTCGGCCGGCACTGCCCAACCAAAATCGATGTCGCCGACGTCCAACGCGTTCAACCGTGAGGTTCCGTCGGGAATCAGTCGTACTTCGATGCCCTCCAACAACGGAGCACCATCCCAATAGTTCGGATTCGCGTCGAGTACGAGCCGGTCTCCCGCTGCATACGAAACGTAGGTGAATGGACCGGTTCCGATGTGGGTGACCAGCGTGTTGGTGTCATCGACTGCGTCGGGGTGCATCATCCCGGCACGCCCTTGCTGTGACAGAGCGCTGATGAGCGGAGCGTTCGGCTCCGACAGGTTGAGCACCAAGGTGAGGGGGTCGGGCGTATCGATGGAGTCGATCACCGAGAGCAGCGACTGCGAGGAGGCCGCTGTGTCCGGATTGATGATCCGCTCGAGGTTCCACTTCACGATCGACGAGTCGAACGGTTCACCATTGGAGAACAACACGCCATCGCGGAGGTTGAACGTGTACGTGAGGCCGTCGTCAGAGATGGTCCAGTCCGTCGCGAGCCCCGCCGTGGGGTTTGCAAACTGATCGACGCCCACGATGGTTTCGTAGATGAGCGAGAGCCACGTTGCCGGCGTCTCGCCGGCAGCAATCTGCGGGTCGAGCACGTCGAAGTCTTCGGCAACGGCGGCAACGAGCACGCCGCACTCGCTCCCCGGGGGGGTCGGTGGGAGCGTCGGTTCGGGTGCGGTCGTGGCATCCGGAGCGTCATCCGGAGCGTCAGTGGCGTCCGGTGATTCATCCTGCTCGACGGTCGCGTCTGGCGCCGATGTCGATCCCGAGTCGTCGTCGTCAGAACCGCAGGCGGCGACGACCAGTGACGTGGCCAAGAGCAAGCCGGCGAATTTCCGGTGCGATGATCGCATAACTATCTCCCCTGTGCTGCTCGATGCCCTCGCAGCGGTCGTAGTACGCGGAACACACCCGTGCCCCGTCGTGTCGAGGCCCATGCCTCGCCAAGACACACATCTCTTGGCTGGCGGAATCCCGAACGGCGATTTGTTTAACAGGCCCGCTGGAGTCTTGTCAAGATCATGAGCCCGTCTCGATCAACACGGTGCGGCCTGGTCGCCGAGATGAAGCTTGCGCCCACCAGGCAGCGGTTGGCCTTGCCCGCTAGGGCCTCGTCAAGGTTTGGCATGTTGACCTGCGATGATCGCAGCGTTAGCAAACGATGGTTCGTCTTAGCCCTGATACGTCGACGACTTCTGGGGTTCCAGTCGTCGGGATGTCCGTCAGCTGGTGTGGCGTGAGCGATCGGAAGTTGGGGCACGCACCGGGTCTGGGCGGGCGTCGAGCATTTGAGCCCGTCGGTCAGGACTCTTCGGTGATCGTCGCGGTGCGCGCCTTGTATGCCTCGGACTGCCAGTGAAAATGCACGTGTCGGCGCGCGAATCGCCATTCACCGTCGTCGCCGCGCACGAGCTGATCGTCGTAGTGGCCGTACCCCGAGTTCTCTCCAGTGGCCAGGTCCACCGTCAAGAAGTAGGCGGATCCGATCGCGCTGTGACCGTTCACTTCCTTGACCCAATGGTTGAGATAGTGATGCCGGGGGCGATCCCCCGGGAGCCCGACGATCGGGCGGAGTGCATCGTGGCCGACGAACTCGCGGTCATCGACGGCAAACACTCCGTCCTGGACGAAACAGCTCAGGAAGAGTTCTGGGTCCCTGCCATCGAAGCCGAAGCAGTACCGGGAGTAGAGCTGTTGGATGCTGATATGGGCGGCAATCGTTGCTTCGTTCATGTCGTTGTACTCGTTTCTGTCGATGGGGGGAACCCATGAGGCTGTTCCGCCGACCCGCGGGAAACCCCCGGCGCCGTCTGGTCGCCAGTGTGACACCGCGGGCGTGCGTGGCGAACACTGGGCCGTCTCACGTGGTGATCGCGCATTCGTTGCGGCCGATTTGATGGGCTGGGAGCCCAGCGCTGTGAAGGTGACCGTCAGGAAACGCGCTCGACGAGCGTTCCGTTGGCGAGGCCTCCGCCTTCGCACACCGTTTCCAGGCCCCACCTGGCTTCGCGGCGACGGAGTTCGTGGACGAGCGTCGTCAAGAGCCGAGTACCGGTACATCCCAGGGCATGGCCGAGCGCAATCGCGCCGCCGTTGACGTTCGTCTTGTCCAAGCTGGCACCTGTCTCAGCGGCCCATGCAAGCACCACCGAAGCAAATGCCTCGTTCACCTCGAACAGATCGATCTGACCGATCTCGAGACCGGCACGCTCGAGGAGCTTCTTGGTGGCGGGGATCGGGCCGGTCAACATGAGCTTCGGATCACTCCCGACCGCCGTCATGCCGCGTATGACGCCCAGAGAGGCGAGCCCCAGGCGATCGACTGCTTCAGCGGATGCCAACACCACACCGGAAGCCCCGTCTGCTATTTGGCTGGCGACACCGATCGAGATCCGGCTGCCCTCAACCAGGGGGCGCAGCCCGGCAATGATCTCGGCGGTGGTGTCCGGACGGATGGTCTCGTCACGATCGACGTCTCCGACCGGAAGAATCTCTCGGTCGAAGAAGCCCGCCTCACGGGCGTGCGCCGCGCGGCGGTGACTCTCGGCGGCGAATGCAGCCATCTGATCGCGGTCGAGGTCCCAGTGGTCGGCGATCAGGTCGGCTGCAAGGAATTGGTGGACCTCGCTGGAACCGAACCGTTCCACCCACCCTGCCGCTTCGAACGGATAGCCGACGCCGAGGCCGGGACCCGCTTCCCAGGCGGTCCCCAGCGGTACGCGACTCATCGATTCGACCCCTGCAGCGATGGCGATGTCGTAACTCCCAGCCAGGATTCCCTGCGCGGCGAAGTGCACCGCCTGCTGCGACGATCCACACTGTCGATCGATGGTCACCGCTGGAACGTGCTCCGGGAGACCTGCTGCGAGCCAACTGTTGCGGGCGATATTCGCGCCCTGCGCCCCAACTTGATCGATGCACCCGAAGATCACGTCGTCGACGCGTCCCGGGTCGATGTTCGATCTCTCGACCAATCCCGTCAGCAAGTGTGCGGCCAAGTCGACCGGATGGATCTCACTGAGACTGCCTCCGCTACGACCCATCGGCGTACGAAGTGCCTCGACAATGTGTACCTCAGTCATGCATATCCTCTACCAAAATCTCCAACACCGCGAGCGGATCTTCATGTCTACCCGACGTACGAGCGATCACGACAATCGGTCGTCGGTGCACCCGCGAGGTCGTCGATGGCTTCGATCAGCCGGTGCAGGGAGTGTCAGACGGCCCCTTGTCAAGCCGCGATGTTGGCGGGTCGTTCTCGTCGTCGTGATTCGTCTTTCCACATGCGCCGGATGACCCGGTTGGCCAGGTTTCGCTGGTGGGCTCGGCGCGCTTCGCGGCGTGTCTTGCCCTCGCTCAGCTTGCGGTCGATGTAGACGCGTGCGTCGTCGAGGTCGCGGTGCCGGGTGACGCTGGCCATGTAGAGCACGCTGTTGATCCGACGGCCCCTGGCGCGGCCTCGACGTCCGAGTTGGACTTCCGGGTGTGCTGGGCCGTCACAAGTGCGTCTAGCGCGAGCAGCCCATCACCGCCCCGCCGGCAATGCGGCCGCCTACCACCAGCACCGACCGGATTCATGGTGACGGGTAGGAGGCGATGCCTTCAGCCAGAACCTCGATGGCTATCGTTCGATGCGCCACGACCAGGCAATCAAGGAGTTGCACATGGAACAGTTTTCGGTGCGCGATCGAACTGCGATCGTCACTGGCGCGTCGAGCGGTCTCGGCGAGCGATTCGCCGGGGTACTGGCCGACAACGGTGCCAACGTCGTGGCCGTAGCCCGTCGGCGAGAACGACTCGACGACTTGGCGGAACGACACCCGGGAGTATTTCCGGTCCAGGCCGACCTGCTCGAGTCTGGCGACCGGGCCCGCGTGGTCACCTCGGCGGTCGAGCGCTTCGGCACCATCGACATCCTCGTCAACAACGCGGGAGGTGGTACGGCGGGACGCGCGATCGACGAACCTCTCGACCACTTTCGTCGAGTGATTGAACTCAATCTCACCTCCGTCTTCGAACTGTCCCAGCTCGTCGCCAGGGTCATGATCGGATCCGATGGCGGATCCATCATCAATATCGCTTCGATACTGGGGTTGGTCTCATCGTGGCCGATTCCCAACGGCTCCTACACGGCGTCCAAAGGGGCCGTCGTGAACTTGACTCGCGAACTCGGCTGCCAGTGGGCGGATCAGGGAATCCGTGTCAACGCGATCGCACCTGGCTACTTCCCGTCCGAATCGACCCAGGACATGATCGAAGACGAACGAGCAGCAGAGTTCGTCCGGAACAACTGCCCGATGAGGCGGTTCGGTGAAGCCGACGAGCTCGATGGCGCGCTGCTGTTCTTGGCGAGTCGCGCCTCGAGCTACTGCACGGGTCAGATCCTGGCGATGGACGGAGGATGGACGGCGAGATGAGAACGTCATCTCTCGCGAAAGAGTCTTGCCGAGAGAATTGAACCTTCAGTCGTAATCCCAAATTCTGACAGGCCCAAGCCATAAGGGTTTGATCGTTTCGATGATCAGATCGACCGTTTGTTTCCGAACCGCGGGTCGTTTATAGTGTGCGCCGATGGGGGAAGCTAGTGCACACCGCGAGGACCAATTCGGTACCGATCCGCGCCCGAAGTCGGTGACCCGTGCCGGTGTTCACTACCTCAGCGGGTGGCGTTGCAGACAGTGCGACTTACCACAGGCGGTACCGGCACCATCGTGCCCTGACTGCCGCGGTGAACTCCTCGAGAGCGACTTCGGTCCTGACGGAACAGTCTGGTCGTCGACGGTCGTCCACCTCGACATGGAAGGACTCTCGGCTCCGTACGGACTCGCGTACATCGATCTCGACCAAGGTCCGAGGTTTCTCGCTCACGCGGGCGAGCAGCCACGGTCGCTCACGGTAGGAAGCCGGGTGCGGATCAGCGGCCTGAACGCCCGGGGTGACATCGAGGTGGCTTCGACAGAGAGTGAGGTGACACCTTGATCGCCTCGATCCTCGGAGTCGGCACGTCGCTGTTCGGCAAGCAGGCCAACCTTCACACCTCTGCTCTCGCGTGGCGAGCCGTCGCCGAAGCGTTGGATGATGCTGGTCGCCCGAAGATCGATGCCGTCTACCTCGGAACCGTCTTCGGTGCCCCGGGCGTTGCCCAGCGGGCGCTCCATTCCCTGGGAATCACCGGTGTGCCGATCCTGACCGTCGAAAACGCATGCGCCAGCGGGACGTCAGCGTTCCATGAGGCGGTCGCTGCCGTGCAGCATGGCCGCTTCGAACGAGTCTTGGCCGTCGGTCTCGAGAAGATGACCGATCAGTTCGTCGGCCCGATCGTTCCTGAGAACACCGATACCGAAGGTCGGGCCGGGCTGGCACTGCCTGCGCTGTACGCGATGGCGGCATCTCGGTACCTCGCGGTCCATGACGTCACCAGGCGCGACCTGGCCGGCGTGGCCGTCAAGAACCACGCGAATGGTTCCCTGAACCCGCGGTCACAAGGCCGACCCCCTCCGAGTGTCGAGGACGTCCTCGCATCCCGGGTGATCGCCGATCCGTTGACCCTCCTCCAGTGCTGCCCGCTCTCCGATGGCGCCGCCGCAGCGGTCATCGGTCCCGCGGACGCGTCTGGTGACCATGTGGTCGGCGTGCGGGCATCGGAGATGAGGTCGGGGGGCCTCTGGGACCACCGGAGTGACGAGGCATGGGGATTCGAACTCATCCGCGACACAGCGGCCGCTGTCTACGAACGCATCTCTCTCGGTCCCGATGACTTCGACGTCATCGAGTGCCACGATGCGTTCACGATCGGCGAGATCGTCACGACCGAGGCGCTCGGGCTGCGGCCACGCGGAGAAGGCGCTGCCCTCATCCGGGACCGCACCACCACTCTCGATGGCCCGTTGCCGGTCAATCCATCCGGCGGCTTGCTGTCGCGCGGCCACCCACTGGGCGCAACCGGGCTGGCCCAGATCGCAGAGATCGTCTGGCAACTCACCGGCCGCGCCGGCGACCGTCAGATCGAGGGAACTCGACGAGGGCTCGTCGAGACCATGGGAGGCGGCGTGTCAGGGATCGACGGGAATGCCTGCGTGATCGTGGCACTCGAACGATGAGGCATCTCCAAGAGCAACAGACAGAAATCCGAATGCACCGTGACAGCACGGAGCGGCCGACCACCGCAGCGAGGAGGAGCTCATGGACGTCCGCGGATTGATGCGTCAGTCGGCGCAGCTCAACGCCCACCGAACTGCAATCGTGCACGATGACCGGTCGTTGACGTTCTCCGATGCATGGATGCGAGGCCTCCGCATGGCGAACGCGCTTCTCGACGCCGGCCTCCGCCCCGGCGATCGGGTCGCGTCACTCGAAGACAACTCGATCGGCGCCCAGGACTTCTTCGCCGGAGCTGCGGCCGCGGGCGTCGTTCGCGTTCCGCTGTACGCGCGCAACTCACCCGAGGCACATCGCCACATGCTCCGACACACAGGGTGTCGCGCCGTCATCGTGGACGAGCACTACAGCGCCGAACTCGATGAAATTCGCGAAGATCTTCCGGATCTCGAGACCGTGTTCGTCCGGGACGCCGGATATGAGGACTGGCTGGCGCTCCACGACACCGATGACCCAAAAGTGACGATCGACCCGGACAACTGGTACATCATCCGCCACACCGGCGGTACGACCGGACAACCCAAGGGCGTTGCGTACACGCATCGCTCGTGGCTGGCGGCCGGTCGCGACTGGTTCTACAACTTCCCGCCGATGCAGGTCGGCGATCGTTGTCTCCACGTCGGTCCGATCTCGCACGGATCTGGCTACCTCTACACCCCGACCTGGCTGAGCGGCGGAACGAATGTCCTGCTCGATCATTTCGATCCCGCCGAGACGATCAACGTGATGGAACGTGAGCAGATCGGCTACATGTTCGCAGTACCGACCATGCTCAACTCGCTGGCGCGCCAGCCCGGCGCAGCGGAACGCGACTGGTCGGCGTTGAAAGTGATCCAGATCGGTGGCGCCCCCATCGCCGACGAGACGATCCTGCTCGGACGCGAAGTCTTCGGGAACGTGCTCTACCAGGGATACGGTCAAACCGAAGCCCTTCCCGTCTGCATGATGGGCCCTGACGAATGGTTCTCCGACGTCGAAGGTTCCTCACCGCTGCGCTCAGCGGGACGCCCACTCCCGTTCGCCTACCTCGAGATTCGCGACCCGGACGACTCGTCGATCACGATGCCACTCGGCGACGAGGGCGAGATCGCGATCCGATGCGACGGCCAGATGTTGGGCTTCTGGGAGCAGCCCGACGCGACGGCCGAACGGATGACCACCGACGGCTTCGTCCTGACCGGCGACATCGGACGGATCGACGCCAACGGGTACCTCTATGTGATGGACCGCAAGGACGACATGATCATCTCTGGCGGGTTCAACATCTGGCCGGCCGAGTTGGAGAACGTCATCCTCAACCATCCCGATGTCATCGAGGTAGCCGTCTTCGCGATCCCGGACGAACGATGGGGCGAGTCGCCCATGGCAGTCTGCGTCGTCGATCCGAACGCTGATGTCGACGCCGACTCGTGCGCCGACGAGATACGAGCGCTGTGCGCCGAGCAGCTCGGCTCTTACAAGAAGCCAGGCCGCATCGCCATCCAAACCGAGCCGCTCCCGAAGAGCTCCGTGGGAAAGATCCAGCGAAAGGCGCTGCGCGAACCGCACTGGCAAGATCGCGACCGACGTGTCAGTGGAACATGAGAGTGAGCTGCTGACATGAGATCGATCCTGCGATCGCCTGACATCCGTCCAACTCGCCGCTCCCCGGGCGGCGAAAGGAACCGACCATGATCGACATCGACGACGATGTGTTGACGCCGGAACTGGTGCGCAACCCATACCCCTACTTCCGCCGGCTGCAAGACGAGGCTCCGGTGTACTGGAACGAGCGGTATCGGGCATGGTTCGTCACCCGGTTCGACGACGTCAGCCAAGCATTTCGCGACCCGCGGTACTCGGCCAACCGGATCGCTGCCTTCGCGGCGAACAACACCGATCACGATGACGCATTCGACAACGTCCTCCATGTCCTGTCGAACTGGTTGGTGTTCAAGGATCCACCGGATCACACCCGCCTGCGCCGACTGCTGCAATCGTCGTTCACGGTGAAAGAGGTCGAATCGTGGAGGCCCCGCGTCGAGGTGATCGTCAACGAACTCATCGACGACATCGGGAGCGACGGGCCGATCGATCTCGTACGCGACGTCGCGTACCCTCTGCCGGCCATCGTGATCGCCGAGATGCTCGGCGTGCCTCCCGGCGATCGGGATCTGTTCAAGAAGTGGTCCGATCAGATCACCGCCCTCGTTTTCGGAGCGCTCGACCAGCCGGATCGACGTCAGCAAGCGATCGTCGGAATGGGCGAGCTGGCCGAGTACCTGAGTGACCTCATCGATCACCATCGACGTGTCGGCGGGGACGACCTGATGGGCTCGCTCGTGAACGCTCGCGAAGAGAACGACGCTCTCACCGACGACGAGGTGCTCTCGACCTGCGTCCTGCTGCTGTTCGGAGGACACGAGACGACGACCAGCCTCATCGGAAGCGGGATGTTGGCGCTGCTCGACCATCCCGATCAGTTTGAACGGCTGCGATCGACGCCAGAACTCATCGGTGCCGCAAACGAGGAGTTCCTCCGGTACGACGGACCGGCCAAAGTGTCCGTCCGCATCGTCGCCGAGGATCTCACGATTCGCGGCCACGAGCTACGAGCGGGATCACGCGCGTTCCTCGTTCCCAGCGCCGCCAATCGGGATCCCGAACGATTCGCGAACCCCGACCAGCTGATCCTCGACCGCGAGGATGGTGGACACGTGGGGTTCGGCGGCGGGATTCACTACTGTCTCGGCGCACCACTCGCTCGTCTCGAAGGCGGCCTCGCGATCAACTCGATCGTCAAGCGGCTGCGCAATCTGGAACTCGTCGATCGAGACGCCCTCGATTGGCACCCAACGATGTTGAGCCGTGGGCTCAGGAGTTTGCCGGTGACCGTCAGCGAGATCGAGGCGGCGAGATGACCGCGACACGACGACTTCGCGTCACGGCCGACGTCACGATCTGCGCCGGGGTTCGTCAGTGCGTACTGAGCGACCCGGCGGTGTTCGCCCACAACGATCAGCACCTGGTCATGGTGCTGCAGTCCGAGGTCGACGACCACCCGGAGCTGGCTGACGCCATCGCGATGTGCCCGACCGGGGCTCTGACGGCGACCGACCTCGACAGTGGCGAAGAGGTCTACCCCTGATCGCGAGGCGCTGACGCCGAAGCTCTGCCCCGAACCAGCATGCCAGCCAGGAAGCCGCTCGCGATCCGATCGGAAATCTCTTCTGCCGACAACTCGCCGCCAGGTTCGTACCACCGGGTCATCCAGTTCAGCGCCCCGATCAGGGCCATGGAACTGATCACTGGCACGGTCGCCGAGTCGAACAACCCACTCTGACGACCCTCGTCGATGATCGCACTCAGCTGACGAACGTAGGCGCGGTCACGTTCACGCCACTCCGGGGAATGATCCTGTCCGGCGATCTCTTGCACATAGACGGCGACGTACGGGAGGTAATCCTCGACGACCCTGGCATGGCTCCGGGCGACGAGACGGATCTTCTCGGACGCCGGCAGATCCGATTCGGACAGCGTCGACAGCGATTCCAACAACTGAGCAGCGGGTACGGTCACCACTGCCAACAACAGCTCTTCTTTGCTGTCGATGTAGTTGTAGAGACTGCCCTTCTGCATGCCGAGTTCTTCGGCGATGTCCTCCAGCCGGGTCGCGTGATATCCCCGTTGTCGGAACACCACCGCGGCGGCCTCGACAACGTCATTCCATCTACTCGGTCGGGGCACGGTCGATCACCCTCTCGGCGATGAATAGTTAAGGGCGTGTACGACTACGGGACAACCTACGCGACATCCCAGGGCCTGGACGAGCCCGAACGAGCCCGAACGAGGACCGTCCTGCCGTGCCACACAGCATCGGGCCATCGGCCACGGACAGATCATGTGGCGTCTCGGGGAGGGCGACGTCGGGTAGGCGCAATGTGGGTCGGGAGGCCGAGCGCCCCGTCGGCGAGTTCCCCGAAGATCTCGCTCACGGTCGGGTGCGGGAAGATGGTTCCGGCCAGATCGTCGAGGACTGCTCCCATCTCGATCGCCAGGGTGGCCGTGCTGATCATCTCGCCGACGCCCGGACCGATCAGATGCGCACCGAGCACCAGTCCGGATGGGCCGTCGTACACCAGGAGTCCGAATCCGTCAGCGCCGAGGGTCAGCCCGCGTGCGTTCGCCGCGAGCGGGAACTGGACCTGACGAGCGTCGATCCCGCGATCGAGCGCCTCGTCGAGGCGTAATCCGACCGTTGCGATCTCGGGCGTCGTGAAGACGACCGCCGGCACGGCAGCCGGCCGATACGTCACGACATTCCTAGCGATCGCCTCCGCAGCGATGCGGCCCTGTGCCATGGCCCGATGTGCGAGCGCCGGACCTGGTGTCACGTCGCCGATCGCCCACACGTGTGACACACCGGTCGAGAGCCGATCGTCGACATCGATGTGACCCGATGGTCCGACGTTCACCCCGGCGACGTCCAAACCGATGTCCGATGTCCGTGGAGCGCGACCCGTGGCCACGATGACGACGTCGGTTTCGAGTATCTCGTCGCCCTCAGGGCCGCTGACCACCACCTTGCCCTCCTCGATCTGGACCACTCGAGTACTGACACGTATCTCGATCTGCGCAGCGCGCATCCGCTCGGCCAGGTGATCAACGAGCATGGGATCGACGCCCGGCAAGAGTCGATCCATCGCTTCCACGACGACGATCTCGGTTCCGAAACCGCTCAACGCGCCGGCGAGCTCGAGTCCGATGTAGCCGCCGCCGACGACGACAGCACGGCTCGGTCGCAACTCCAGTTCGAGAAGTTCCCGGGCGGTGAGCACGAAGCGTCCATCGACCTCGAGACCGGCCGGCACGACGGCTCGAGATCCGGTCGCGACGATCAAATCGTCGAAGTGGATGCTGATGATGCCACCACCGGAGTCGACGCACAGAGTGTTCTCGCCCACGATCGTTCCGCGGCCCGCCAAGACCTCGACACCATTGCTACGCAGGAGCGCCGCCACCCCGGTCCGTAGCCGATCGATGATGACGGCCCGCTCCTCATGTGACGCCGCGAACCGCAGGGAGACCTCGAGTTCGTCGATGAGGCCGAGCCTTGCGTCGAGTCCTGCCTCCGCAGCGTCATGAATCAGGGCCTTACTGGGTACGCACCCCTCGTTGAGACAGACGCCACCGAGGTGAGCCTCCTCGACGAGCAGCGTCGACACCCCGAGTTGGGCGGCGCGAATCGCCGCCACGTACCCGCCTGGACCACCACCGAGCACGACGAGCCCGGCGTGCCGATCTGCGGTCACAACAGCACTCGCACGGGATGTTCGATGAACGCCGTGACATCGTTGACGAACGACGTGGCTTCGGCGCCATCGAGGTAACGGTGGTCGAACGAGACACTGCACGTCATCTGCCGGCCGGCTCGAACCGCTCCATTCTCGACCACTGGCTCGTCCCGGATCCGGGACATCCACAGAATCGCAACCTGTGGCAGATTGATGATCGGCTGAGTCGATGTCACCCGTGCCCGCTCGAGCCCTCCGGTGCTGGACACCGTGAACGTGCCGCCACGCAGTTGCGCCGCTGTGAGCGTGCCCTCGCGAGCTGTTGTCGCGATGTGACTGATTCCGTCACTGATCGCTGTCAGGCTCATCGAATCTGCATTTCGCAACACCGGCACGACGAGTCCCGATGGTGACGCCACCGCAATACCGAGATGAACCTGCCGATGCACGAGCAGGTCTCCGTTCTTCTGATCTGCGGTCGCATTGATCCGTGGGTTCGCAAGCAGCGCTCTCACCAGGCAGGCGGCAGAGATCGAGAAGATGCCGATGTTCGTCCAGGATGATGCTGCCGCATCCGACTGCGCCTCGGCTACCAACTCCTCGACGCGCTCCATCCGAACGGTGAAGGTCGATGTGGTCGTGGCAGGCGCGCTGCCGGACTCGGACATGTGCCGGAACATCGCACCTCGGACGCCGGTGAGACGCTCGCGTCGGGGCTCGTCGCCGGGTACCTCGTCAGAGCCCTGCACCAGGCCATCGGCTGCCGCACGAACATCGCTGCGAAGCACTCGACCGGCTGGGCCCGATCCGTTCAGCCCATCGATCGACACCCCGAGTTCCAACGCCAGCTTTCGAGTGGACGGCGCCGCCACGGGCCGCCCGAGTCCACTGGGTGATGCCGTCGGAGCCGACACCACACCCTGGTCCGGCTCGACGACTTCGGCCGCGCGACGCTGATCTCCGAGCGCGTCGGGAGCGGTCGGGCCGGCGACGTCGAGGACCATCAGGACCTGTCCGACCGTCAGGACATCGCCCGCGTCCCACGGCAGCGAGCTGACGACACCGGCGGCCGGCGACGGCAGTTCGACCGAAACCTTGTCGGTGTTGATGACGGCAACCGGTGTGCCCTCGTCGACCACCGTGCCGATCTCGACCAGCCATTCCTGGAGTTCAGCCTCGTGGATGCCTTCCCCGACATCAGGGAGTCGGAACTCATACATCAGAACTGGTACTCCATCGCTCGTCGCACCGCCGCACGGATCCGGTCGATGTTCGGCCGATAGTGCTCGTCGCCGATGCTGAAGCCGTACGGCATGTCGTGGCCGGCGATCCGTTGAATCGGGCAGTGCAAGTACCCAAAGTCGTGCTCCTGAACCGCGGCGACGATCTCCGTCCCGAAGCCGAGCGTCTGTGGCCCCTCGTGAAGGACGACCAGCCGACCCGTACGCCGAACCGATGCCGAGACGGCTTCGCGATCCCAGGGCACCAGGGATCGAAGGTCGATCACCTCGATCGAGATCTGTTCCCGTTCGGCCATCTCTTCTGCCGCCTTCAGCGCGAGATGGCGCGGCGGGCCGTACGTGACGATCGTGACATCATCACCGGCACGCACCACCTCTGCCTGTCCGATCTCGGCTGCGACGCCGTCGTCATCGACAGGACCGGAGAGCGTCCGGTACAGCGGTACCGCTTCGAGGACGAGGACGGGGTCCGGATCGGCGATTGCAGCCAACAGCAGCCGATACGCATCATCGGACGTCGACGGACACACCACTTTCATGCCGCCGCCATGAACGAAGTACGCCTCCGGGCTCTGCGAGTGCCAGAAACCGCCTTTGATACCCCCGAACGAGGGCGCGCGCACGACCAACGGACAGGTGTATTCACCACCGGTGATCCATCGGTACTTGGTGCCGCAGAACATGATCTGCTCGAAGGCGTCGTGAATGAACCCCGAGAACTGGATCTCGGCGATCGGGCGCAGCCCGTAGAGCGCCATGCCGATCGCGTGGGCGACGATGCCCTTCTCGTCGAGCGGCGTGTCGATCACACGCTGGTCACCGAAGCGTTGTTGGAGCCCCTGCGTCGCTCTGAAGATGCCACCGGCAACACCGACGTCCTCCCCCATCAACACGACTGACGAGTCGTCCTGCATCGCTCTCGCCATCGCGGCGGTGGTCGCTTGGAGCACTGTCATCTCGACACTCATCGCGGGCCTCCCTGGGAATAGTCCTCGAGCAATCGGCTGCGCTGCTCGTCGAGCATCCAGGTGCTGCGTTCGAAGACATCATCGAATTGCGACTCCGGCGCCGCTTTCGGCAGCTGCTCGGCTTCTTTGATCGCTGCCTTGATGTCGCGCTCCGCTGTCTCGTTCAGTCGCTGCTCGTCGTCGTCGGTCCACCATCCGCGGTGTTCGAGATACTTGCGAGTCCGGTCGAGCGGATCCCATTGCCGCCAACCGGCGACCTCGTCGTCACGACGATAGAGATCCGGATTGTCCGACGAGGTGTGGAAGCCCAACCGATACGTGACCGTCTCGATGAGCGTCGCTCCTTGCTCGGGCATCGCAGCGAGTGCCTCGGCCGTCACCGCATAGACGGCCAACGGATCGTTGCCGTCGACCCGCACGCGTCGAACCGCATACGCATCAGCCTTCTCGGCAAAGGTCGGCGACGCAGTCTGGCGGTCGTTGGGCGTCGACACCGCCCAACCGTTGTTCTGGCAGAGGAATACCACCGGGGGATGATGGATCCCGGCAAAGTTGAGCGCGCTGTGGAACTCGCCACGAGAGGTCGCTCCATCACCGAAGTAGACGATCACACGCGTGCTGTCGCCGCGCAGTTTGGCAGCCCAGGCTGCACCGGCAGCATGCGGGATGTACGAGCCGACCTGAGTCGTGCACGGCACGATGTTGAGGCTGCGGTCACCCAGCAGAAGCGGCAGTCGCCGCCCCTTGAGCGGCTCCGCTTCGCGTCCGAAGAACTGGGCGAACATCCGTGTCAGGCTGGCGCCGCGCCAGATGAAGGAGCCGGGCTCGCGATCGGCGAGGAAGATCCAGTCACTCGGTTCGAGTGCCGCAGTCGAAGCCACGTGCGACGCCTCTTGACCACGCGATGGAATCCAGAACTCCATCCGACCCGAACGCTGCAGCTGCCAGCCGATTCGGTCCAGTGCCGCGACCTGCACCATCGTCTCGTACATCCGCACGACCAGATCACGATCGAGATCGGGGTCGGGCCGGTTGCCGCTCGGCAACCCGTCGGCATCGAGGACCTGTTCGATCCCGAGTTCGTCGGCACGCGCGAGCGGAACGGGCACCGGATCTCGAGGTTGTCCTTCGAACGAGACGATCTTCGGTGTGTTCATCGGTCGACAGCGCTCCCAGCGGCGAAAGTGGTGGGCGCAACATGATCCATCGCGACCGCCATCACGATGACTCGCCGGTCACCCGAGCGACGATGGCGATCTCCTCGGGCGTTTGCCAGAGGAACTTCACATCGCGTCGAACGAACCGCCACCGACCGTCGTCACCCCGTTGCACGACGTCGTCGTAGTCCCCGTAGCCGACCGTGAGCCCTGTGTCACGTTCGACCACGAAGAAGTAGGCAGAACTGTGCGCACGGTCGCCGTCGACATCACGGACCCACAGGTTCAGGTAGTGGTGGCGAGGGCGTCCTGATCGCGACGCGATCATTCGAATTTCGTCACCGGTGAACTCCCGACTCCCGACGGCGAAAACAGCACCGGCGGCGAAACAGTCGGCAAAGTGGTCCAGTTCGTCATTGTCGTACGCGAAGCAATATCGAGAGTAGAGCTCTTGGATACCGAGGTGAGCTGCCATGTCGTTCGGGGTCATCTGGTTGTCTCCCTGTAGTTCGGTCGCTGATCTGTCTGGGCGGATCACCTGGCCTGGGTGTACGCCCCACCATCGAGGAAAGTCTCACGACCGGTCAACATCTCTGCCGCTGGCGTCGACAAGAAGTGGACGACCTCGGCGACATCCGATGCCTCGACGTTGCGTCCCAAGGGGTTGGCCGCGGCTGCTGCCCGCCCACGCTCTTCCGCAGCGTCTCCGAACAGCGTGCGGACTGCATCGGTCAACACGAGGCTCGCCGAAACCACATGTGCCCGAATCCGGAACTCCGCCAGTTCGATCGCGAGATAACGGATCAGTGATTCACCGAGGGCTTTGGGCGCACCGACCGCTGCATAGTTCGGCACAGCGACCTTCGAGCCCCGACTGGAGAGGAAGAAGACCGTGCTACCGGGCTTCAGCAGCGGCAGCGCTGATCGAGTGAGATGTGCCAGCGCTGTGCCGTTGAGAGCGACGGCCCGATCCAACTCGTCCGGATCCGCGCTGAGCAATGGTGTCGAGTACGGATACACGGCACCGTGCACCAGTTGGTCGAGCGAATCGGTCTCTTGCCGGACTCGTTCGATCAGATCGCTGATTCCCTCGTGGTGCGTGATGTCGCCTTTGAGGAGCACTGGAATGGCACCCCGGTTGGCAATCGTCTGGGCCGCAGCATGGGCGGCGGCGTCATCGTTCACATAGTTGAGGAAGACGTGGTTGCCGGGCGATGCAAACCGCTCAGCGATCCCGCGACCAATTCCCTTGGTTCCGCCGGTGATGAGTATGGACACGCGCAATCTCCTTCAGAACGATGACGTCTAGCGGATGCGAGGGTCAAGGATGCGGTGGATGAGGTCGACGATGACCGACGCCAGGATGGCGAGCACCCCGATGAGCAGGGCAGCCCCCTGGATCAGCGGGTAATCGCGCAAGGTGATCGACTCGAGGATCAGTCGACCAAGCCCTGGGATGGAGAACACGTACTCGATGACGACCACACCACCGGTGACGGCGACGAACAGGAGCCCTGCGGTCGTGATCACCGGGATCAGCGACGGCTTGATGACGTGATGCGTGAGGATGCGTCGACGCGAGAGTCCCTTGCCGATGGCCGTGCGGACGTAGTCCTCCTCCAGAGTTGCGAGGACGGACGTTCGAGTGAGGCGTGTCATGACGCCCACCAACGACAGCGACATCGCCGCAACAGGCAGAATCAGGTGTCGCGCCCACTCCCACAGTCCGCTCGACAACAGCTCGTACCCGAACGACGGGAAAGTGTCGTAGCGTCGTGCGACGACGATCAGCAGGAGCAGCCCGACGACGAAGTCGGGCACACTCGAACCGATGATCGAACTCAGGGTCGACAACCGGTCGACCAACCTGTCGCGACGAAGCGCTGCCAGCGTGCCGAGCACGACCGAGGCCAGGAAGCTCAAGGTCACCGCTGCCGAAGCGAGCCACAGAGACGGCGCCAACTTGACCCGCAACTCAGAGGTGACCGAGTTGCCGCTCCGGATCGAGCTGCCGAGATCGCCTTGGACGACATTGCCGATCCACTTCACATATTGAACGAAGATGGAGTCATCGAGTCCGTACTTGGCCCGGAATGCAGCTCTGACCTCTTCCGAGGTCTGCTCGGAGCCGAGCATGACGTCTTCGACCGTTCCGGGCAGCAGCCGGACCATGAGGAATGTGACGACGGTCAGTACGAAGAGCCCCGTGAGTGCTCCAAGGACACGGGTCAGCGCTGTGCGGATCATCGGATCACCACCGGATCACCGACAGCGACCGTTTCCGCGAAGTGGCAAGCCGTCGATCGGCCATCGGGCTGCAACGCCGGCTCCTCTTCACGACACTGCGAGCGATCCGGATCGAAACTGGGTCCGACCTGACACCTTGTGTGGAACCGGCAGCCACTGGGCGGATCGGTCGGATTGGGCACGTCACCCGTCAAGATGATCCGCTCGCGTCGACGCTCCACCACCGGATCGGGCAACGGTGCTGCCGAGAGCAGCGCCTGGGTGTACGGATGCCTCGGAGCTGCGAACAGTTCCGCAGTCTCGCGGACCTCGACGAGTCGACCGAGATACATCACGGCAACCCGGTCCGAAACCTGGCGCACCACCCCGAGGTCATGGGAGATGAAGAGCACCGTGATGCCGAGATCGATCTGCAGATCCCGCAACAGGTTGACGACCTGGCCTTTGACCGAGACATCCAAGCTCGAAACGGCTTCGTCGGCGACCAGCAAGGTCGGAGACACAGCGAGCGCGCGAGCGATCGCAATTCGCTGCGCCTGTCCGCCGGAGAACTGAGCGGGCAGGCGGGTCAGTGATTCCACCGGCAACCCGACCTGCTCCATCAGTTCCACCATCCGATCTCGCCGATGGGACCTGGGGACGCCCGAGTTGTTCAGCGCCTCTTCGAGGTGCTGCGCAACGGTCATCCGCCGATTCAGCGAACTGCGCGGGTCCTGGAAGACCATCTGGGAGAACTGCCGCATCAGCCGGGCAGCACGTCCACGTGCCGCAGACACCGACGTGCCATCGAGGACGACTTCACCATCGTCGGCTTGCTCGAGACCGACGAGCATCCGACCCAAGGTCGACTTGCCACAACCGGACTCACCGACAAGTCCGAGGAACTCGCCACGACCGATCTCGAGGTCGATACCGTCGACAGCACGCAGAATCGCGCGGTTGCCCCCTCGTCCGACTCGATAGTGACGGGTGAGCCCCCGGACGACGACGATCGGTGAACCGGCGTCGCTTTGGCTGTCGTCGCTCTTGACGGTCTTGTGGGCATGTGCCTCTCCGTCGGCGTCGGCTGCGTCGACGACGAATCGTCCGGCGTCACTCGCGACTCCGTCGTGGATGCATGCGCTGCCTCCCCCACTCGCCGTCTCACGCAGCGGTGGCACAGAGAGCTTGCACTCGGGGGTTGCGACCGGACAACGCCGCGCGAAGCTGCAGCCGGGGGGCAACGCTCCAGCATCTGGTGGTCGACCGACGATGAACGGAAGTCGAGAGAAGCTCCGGTCGACGCGGGGCACCGAACTCAAGAGCGAGGCCGTATACGGGTGCTGCGGATCGGCGAAGATCTGCTCGGTCTCTCCGGTTTCGACGACGCGACCTGCATACATCACGACGACCCGATTGCACAGGTTCGCGATCACACCCAGGTCGTGACTGACGATGATCGTCGCGGTGCCGTGGTCGATCGCTCGTCGACGGAGCAGGTCGAGGACCTGTGCCTGGATCGTCACGTCGAGGCCCGTGGTCGGCTCATCCGCCATCAGCAGCTTGGGCGTGAGCGCCAACGACATCGCTGTCATGACGCGTTGCCGCATGCCACCCGAGAGCTGGTGCGGGTATTGCGACGCGCGACGACCGGGTTCGCTGATGCCGACGCTTTGGAGCAGCTCGACAACCGTGTCGCGATGGTTGCCCTTCGCGTCATGGGCTCTGAGCATCTCGGTGATCTGATTGCCGATCTTCATCACGGGATTGAGCGCTCGCAGAGTGTCCTGGTACAGCATCCCGATCTCCGGACCGTGGACACTGCGCAGCTCTTTCGCGTTCGCGGTGATCAGGTCCCGGCCACCGAACCGGACACTGCCGGCGTCGACGCAAGCGTTGCCGGGGAGCAGCCGCGCCGCAGCGAGCAGCGCCGTCGACTTGCCACAACCGGACTCGCCGACGATGCCCAGTGCCTCGCCTGGCCAGATGTCGAAGTCGATGCCGTGCACCACCGAGTTCGCCGATGCACCCGAGCCGTACGAGACGCGCAAATCGCGTACCGACAACAGTGGCGTCGTCGACGGCGTGTTCATCTGATCTCACCTCGGCGCGAGCTGTATCGCGGGTCGATGCGATCAGCCAGTGCGTCGCTGACGAGGTTCAATGACAGGATCGTGACGCTCAGGACGATTGACGGTAGGACGAGCTGACTGGGACGGCTGAAGATCAGCTCGCGTGCGTCGGCGATCATCACGCCCCAGTTCGGATTCGGCGGTTGCGTGCCAGCGCCGAGAAAGCTCAAGCTGGCCTCCACGATGATCGCACGGGAAACGACCACGGACCCGACGACGAACAGCGATCCGACGACGTTCGGGAGGATGTGACGTACCAGAGTTCGCGCCTCACTGTTGCCGAGGCCTCTGGACGCACTGACGTAGCTGAGATGACGCTCACCGAGCACGGCCGAGCGGGTCACGCGGATGACCAGTGGCGTGTACACGATCGAGAGAGCGATGATCGCCGTCCGTGTGCTCGGGCCGATGATAGCGGAGAGTACGAGTGCCAAGAGCAGCGGCGGGAAGGCGAGCACACCGTCGGAGATTCGACCCACGAGCCCATCGACTCGGCCACCGATGTAACCGGCGAGCGAACCCAGGATGCCACCGAGCGTCATGGACAACAGCGACACGATGAGCCCGACAATCCACACCAGCCGAGCCCCGTAGAGGAGTCGAGTAAATGTGTCCCGACCCAATTGATCGGTACCGAGGAAGTGTCCCTCTTGGCCCCATTCGAAGAAACGATCGACCGGATTGGCCTGGTTCGGATCGAAGTCGGTGATGAAGTTCGCGCCGACGGCTGCACACAGGGTGATCAGGACGATGGCAAAGCCCAGCCAGTTGACGGCCGCCGCCAACAACCCCTGGCGCCACCAAGGCACCACGGACCGGCGGCGCGTGCTATGGCTGAGTACCGAAGTCACGCGAAACGTCTATCAGCTCGACATGCAGGCCTGCAGGCCCGCAGTAACAACTCGATGGTGTCTCGCCATCATGCATACCCCCAAGTCAAGTCGGCTGTCGCCGTTGCGGTCCGGTGAGATGCGGATACACCTCGAGTTCCCGGCAACTTCAATATGTCGACGTCTCGAGGCGAGACCCATCCGCTACCGAAGCTTCAACGAACAGCGGTTTGTTTATCATCCCCGACGAAGGGGTGTCAACTCTCCGGAAGTCGTACCGTTTGCTGAAACCATTGCCCCAGCTGTGGTTGCCGTTGGTGACGTAACGTTTGGTTACCTGAGGGTGAAAACACCGGAAGAGGCCGATCCGCACGCGGCCCCATGCCAGCATGGATCAGGTGGCGTCGGGCCGAGGCAGGCCGATCGCGTCGTAGGAGTCGAGCCCCTGGTCGTACCGTGCCTGCACTTCGGCCATGAGCGCCACCGAGTCGGCGCGACCGGCGACGTCGAAGAAGATCTGTGATTCGTTTCGGCTGGCGGCGGCCAGTGGCAGGTCTTGCCCGTCGTAGAAGCTGCGCTTACATGCCTCCAGCGACCAAGCCGGCCACTGAGCGATGTGGGCCGCCCAGTCGATGGCCGATTCGCGTAGATCTTCGTCCGGAACGACCTTGTTGATCGCGCCGAGTTGATGGGCCTCGTTCGCTCCGATCGGGCGGCCGTCGACGATCATCTCCAGGCACTTCGTTGGGCCGATCAACCGTGCCAGCCGGGTCGTTCCACCCGCACCGGGGATGATCCCCAGACCGACTTCAGGTTGGCCATAGGTCGCCGACTCGGCGGCGATGCGCAGATCGCATGCCCACGAAAGTTCGGCGCCGCCGCCCCACGCCTGGCCGTTGTTTGCCGCGATCGAGATCATTGGCGTATCGAAGATTGCATCGAAGATTCTCGGCGCTGGTGGAGGGATCCGATTCCCGCCGGCTTGGAAGGCGCTCTGACGATCGATGATGAACTGCAGCGACCAATGTGCGATGAAATAGCCGGGCGTGTCAGATGCGAGGACGAACACACGACAGCCGGCTGTCTCGACCTCGTGCACGGCTTCCATGATCTTCACGGCCAGCTCGGAGGATCCAAAATTGCGGGGCGGGTCGGCGAACGCGATGAGGCCCACCCCGTCGGCTGGGTACGAGACATTGACGGAAACGGGCATGATCCGACCTCCTTGTGTTCGTGAAGTCACCAAGGTAGCGATTCACATCACCGGCTATCGCTTTGGGGCCACAGCGCACACGGCGGCCGGCAAAGTCGTCATCCACCAGGCTGTGTTGCGTCTTTCGATCGGTGGGTTTCTCCGACCAGCCCTCCGAACCGGGCGTGCAGCTTCCACTGCATCCGGCCAAAGACTCGGAGCACTAGTTCACCTGACGGTCCCGGCCTTCCCAGTAGGGGGCGCGGAGCTCCCTTCTCAGAATCTTGCCGGTCGGGTTACGCGGCAGCATGTCGGACCACTCGACGGTGGTCGGGCACTTGAACTTGGCGAGACGGTCCTGGCAGTATCCGATGATCTCGAGCTCGGTGATGTCTGCGCCGGAGTGCTTCACGACGATCGCCTTGGCAGTCTCGCCCCACCTGTCGTGAGGCACCCCGATGACGGCGCAATCGGCCACTCTCGGGTGCCCCATCAGGACGTTCTCGACCTCGGCTGGGTAGACGTTCTCACCGCCCGACACGATCATGTCCTTGACCCGGTCGTGGATGTAGACGTAGCCATCCTCGTCGAGGTAGGCGGCGTCGCCGGTCTTGAACCACCCATCGTCGGTCACGGCCTCGGCGGTGGCCTCCGGCAGGTTCCAGTAGCCCTGCATCACCTGCGGCGACCGCACCCAGATCTCACCAACCCCACCCTGTGGCACATCGTCACCGGTCTCGGTGTCGACGATGCGCAGCTCGACTCCCGGACCAGGTCGCCCGCACGACCGGAGTCGATGGCGGTTCGGACCGGTCGGATCGTGATCCTCCGGTGCCAGGTTCACGACGGTGCCGGTGGTCTCGGTCAGACCGTACGCCTGCCAGAACTTGCACTGGAACACCTCGAGGCTCTTCACCAGTACCTCATCAGAGATCGGCGACGCGCCGTACACCATGATTTCAAGACTCGAGAAGTCGGCGTCCTCGACACCAGGAACCATCAACATGAACTGCAGCGCCGCCGGCACCAAGAAAGCATGCGTGATCCTCAGATCGGCGATGAGATCCACCAACTTGGCGGGATCAAGATCGCGGACGATGACGCTGGTGCAGCCCTCGTACATCCCCGAGACGACCCACCCGCCCCCGCCGATGTGGAACAGCGGCATCGCCACGAGGTTGACCGTGTCTGGGGAGAACTCCCAGATCTCCTTCGCCACCCCGAACAGAACCAACATGTTCTTGGTCGACAGCATCACGCCTTTGGGCCGACCGGTGGTGCCTGACGAGTACAGCTGCAACGCCACATCGTCTTCGGCGCTGGCGATACCGGAATCGGCCGGCTCGTAGCGATCGTTCCACTGGTCATAGGCCTCGTGAACCGGGTGCGTCGTGCCATCGGCACCGGGGATCACCACGATCTTCGTGACGTGAGTCAGCTCATCGGCGATGGCATCGAGGATGGGCACGTAGTCGAGTCCGACGACCAGCACCTTGGCCTCGCAGTCGTTCACGATGTAGAGCAACTCGGGTGCCGCCAAGCGCCAGTTCACGTCCACACACACGGCATTCAGCAGCGCTGCGCCGAAAAGCACTTCAAAGTGCTCGATGCCGTTCTTGTCGAGAAACGCCACTCGATCCTGGCTCGCCACGCCGGCGTCGGCCAAGGCTGCGGCCATCCGCTGCGACCGCTCGTACAGCTCTGACCAGGTCTGGCGACGGTTGTCGAGGATCACAGCAACTTGGTCAGGGCGCTCGCGACCGTGAACGCGGACTATCTCGGCGAGGCTGGTGATTTCGGACATGGTCGAGCACCATAGACCTCTCGTTGGTCGTCGAAATCATTGTGGACGACGGCCGACGGGCCACGTCCAGACCGAGCCAAGGGGTTGCCGCGTGGTCAACCTCGGCGACGGTCCGTCAGCGGAAGTAGCGCACGATCACTTCCGCGACGCAGGAGGGTTTCGGTGCGCCTTCCACTTCGAATTGGTAGTTCATGGTGATCTGGATTCCGCCCTCGACGTCTTCGACCTGCAGCACATTGATGCCGAGACGGACTCGCGAGCCAACCGGCACCGGCGCGGGGAAGCGGACTTTGTTGCAGCCGTAGTTCAGACCCATCGGAATGGCCGACGAGTCGAAGATCTGAGGAGCCAGCATCGGGCCGAGCGACAGGGTGAGATACCCGTGGGCGATGGTGCCACCGAATGGCCCTGCCTGGGCACGTTCGACATCAACATGGATCCACTGGTGATCGCCCGTCACCTGGGCAAAGGTGTTGACTTGATCCTGTGAAATCTCGACATAGTCGCTGTAGCCGAGATGTTCGCCGACCAAGCCCTCGAAGTCATCAATGATGTTGATCATTCGCGCTGTCATGGCGCCGAACATAGCCCCTGCGTACCGGGACTCATCAGTCTGCTCATCTGATGTTCCCGGTCCGACACGGACGCTGGGATTGTCTGACAGTCCCAGCGTCGTCGACAGGTATCTCTGCGAATCTGGCGGTGTTCTACGTCGCTCGATCCGAGGAGCCCCTGGGTCTGCTGCACGGTAACGCTTCGGCACCAACATCTCCGACAACGACAGGCTCTTCACCGATCAGGTTGATGTGCCCCGGGTTCCGCGACGTCGGGATGCTTGAGTCGGTCACGCCGTTTTGGTGTGGTGGAGATGGAGCTGTGGCGGCGTTGTCGGTTGTGGAACACCTCGACGTATTCGAACATCGCCGACGCCAGTTCGACGCGCGTGTTCCATCGCTTCCGGTTCAGTAGCTCGGTCTGCATCCGACCCCAGAACGACTCGTTGACGGCATTGTCAAAGCGTTATCCGGCCAATCGGGTCGCGGGCTGAACGACGGACGGCTGGCTTGTAGCTCAGTTGGCCTTCCGGCGCGGTGTGGGGGTTTCGAGTCGGCGGAGTCGTTCTTCTTGGTGGCGGACTGGAGTTGACCCGGTTTGTTGGACACGGTGATCTTCCCCCGGTACTGGGTCCGTCTTCGACATCCGACCTGCTGCGCTCTTCCCGAGAAGCACTCGGCCCATAGCTGCTGCGGGATCGTCGCGCGCCGCCACCGAGACCCCAGCGCCGTGCAGCGGCCGGCCTCGGCATGGCCACATTCGCACTTGGCGGCCCCAACCGCCGCGGGCATACCGGTGGTTGTCGGGGATTTGCGCTACCCACCGCGCTACCCACCGCGGTCGGTCAGCGACCACGGGTCGACACAAAACCCCTGGTAGATTGGTGGGCGCAGAGGGACTCGAACCCCCGACATCTGCCTTGTAAGGGAAAAGGCAGTTCGGAACCCCAGTCGGATCACACCGGGTTCGTAATCGCGCCCTTCTCAGCTCCCTGAGCGAGACGCGCGTACTTGCCGAGCACACCGGTGGTGTAGCGCGGCGGGATGGGGTGCCAGCCGTCACGGCGCTTGGCCATCTCGGCGTCGTCGACCAGCACATCGAGCGTGAGCGACGGTACGTCGATCTTGATGATGTCGCCGTCGCGCACGAACGCGATCGGGCCTCCATCAACGGCCTCCGGAGCCACATGGCCAATGCAGAACCCCCAGGTGCCCCCAGAGAATCGTCCGTCGGTGATGAGCGCGCAATCCGCTCCCCGACCGGCACCCTTCAACGCGCCGGTGATGGCGAGCATCTCGCGCATACCGGGGCCACCCTTCGGGCCCTCATAACGAATCACGATCACCGTGCCCGGCTGAATCTCACCAGCCAGCACCGCGGCCATCGCACCGTCTTCACCGTCGAACACCCGGGCCGGCCCCTCAAAGGAACGCTGCTCCTTCGTCAGACCAGCCACCTTCACCACCGAACCCGACGGCGCCAGCGAACCGGTCAACACGTTGATGCCACCCTCAGCGTTAATCGGCGCTGAGATCGGATACACGACGGTGCCATCCGGAGCCGGCGGGTCAACCTCAGCGAGGTTCTCCGCCATGGTCTTGCCGGTCACCGTCACCTCATCGCCGTGCAGCAGGCCTTCCTCGAGGAGGTGCTTCAACACGACCGGCACACCACCAACGCGATGCAGATCGGTCATGTGGAACTTGCCGCCCGGCTTCATGTCGGCGAAATGCGGCACCTTGGCGGCGATCCGGTTGAAATCGGAGAGCTCGAGTGCCACACCGGCCTCATTCGCGATCGCCAACAGGTGCAACACCGCGTTCGTTGAGCCGCCGAGCGCGTTCGACAATGCGATCGCGTTCTCAAACGCTCCCTTCGTGAGGATGTCATGCGGGCGGAGCCCCATCTTCAACATCGCGATCACCGCCTCACCAGCCCGACGAGCATCAATCTCACGTTGGCCGTCAACCGCGGGCGGTGACGCCGAACCCGGCAAGCTCAACCCGAGCGCCTCACCGATCGACGACATCGTGTTCGCCGTGAACATGCCGCCACACGCCCCTTCACCCGGGCAGGCATGCGACTCAATCTCATGGAGCTCGTCCTCAGTAATCGTGCCCGCAGCACACGCGCCGATTGCTTCGAACACGCTCGTGATGTCGAGCGCCTTACCGTTCAGGTTTCCCGGCAACGTCGAGCCGTTGTAAACGAACACGCCCGGCAGATCGAGGCGCGCGATCGCCATCATCATCCCGGGCATCGACTTGTCGCAGCCACCGAGCGCCACCACA
>Ga0222714_10001155_pt1 | contig 29904 bp, 36 predicted proteins | sample C33_3DmetaG_FD_165048 | JGI IMG/M metagenome (GOLD analysis project Ga0222714, IMG submission 165048) | Estuarine water microbial communities from San Francisco Bay, California, United States - C33_3D | ecosystem: Environmental > Aquatic > Marine > Unclassified | place: USA: California... | reverse complement strand
AACTTTAGACAAACAATTGACAACGCTACATTAAACACAGGCGCTGATGTTACAACAACTTTAACAACAGCTCAATCAGGTACTTTATTTGAAGTAGACGGTACAGGTGACATCGTTGTTAACATGCCTGCTTTATCTACAGCTAACGTTGGTACATCTTATGAATTTTTAGTAACTACTGCAGTTGGCGCAGCTAAAACTGTAACTTTAGTTTTACCTGGTGCTGGTGTATCTAATTGGTTCGCAGCATTAGCAGACGCTGACGGTGCTGCTGGATATGTATTTGATGTTGCAGGTGATACATTAACATTACCTAACTCAACAGTTGTTGGTTCTAGAATTAAAGTAGTTTGTGTATCAGACGACGGTACAAACTCTACATGGCAAGCTGACGCAATTTCATCACCAATAGCAACAGTAGCTTAATAGGAGATAACTCATGGGCATGAACGGAGATATATGGGCAGTGACCCCTTCCACAAGTGCTACCTATTATAGAGCAGCGGCATCTATTGCAGGTGCCGGTGCAGTAACTCTACTTACTCAAGATGCAGGTCCTAACGGCGTGGGCTACAAAGTACGCTTTACATCTGCAGCAGATGACAGAGGTATTACTTTCACAATCGTAGGTATTAAAGTTGGTGATTTAACAGGTAAGTTTACAACTGAGGTTGTAACAGGAGCTAACGCTTCAACTGCTGATTCAACAAACTTCTATGCTTATATTGAAAGTATTACTGCTTCAGGAGCATCAGCAGGAAACGTAAGTATTGGTACAACTGGTTCAATTGCTTTACCTAGAACTCGATTAAAAGGGTTTTATTATTTAGCTAGTGGTACAGCAGGTAGTATTAAATTAAACTTAAATAGTACATCCGGTGCAGAACTATTAAACCTATCTACTCCAGCGAGTTCGACTGGTACACAAGATATGTTCTTACCTGGTATGGGTATTTTAACCACACGTAGTAACAACACAGACTTTTCAATATTGACTGTAACTAACGTTACTGACGTGACTTTATTCTGTGGCTAGAAATGGCAACGACTAAGAAAAAAGGAATGGGGATTAAAACTTCTGTGAAGTCGGGTAACTTTCGCCCGACCAAGCAGGGTGCTGGCATGACGAAGAAAGGTGTCAAAGCCTACAGAAAAGCTAATCCTGGTTCTAAATTAAAAACCGCTGTTACTGGAAAAGTTAAACCCGGTTCTAAAGATGCAAAGCGACGTAAGTCATTTTGTGCAAGAAGTGCAGGGCAAATGAAAGATTTTCCAAAAGCAGCTAAAGACCCTAACTCTAGATTGCGTCAAGCAAGAAGGAGATGGAAATGTTAACAAAGGTGATGAATCATATGGACGAACCAACGAAACACGCATTAGATGCAGCTTCTGTTTTTACTGCTGTAGGCTCAGTCCTACAATGGTTACCGGAAGTAGCAGCTTTATTTACAATCATATGGACAGGCATTCGTATTAACGAAACTAAAACTGTTCAAAACTGGAAAGCTAGACGTCGTAACATGGCTACGCTAAAACCTTTTCTAGTGGATGAAAAAGAAACTAAAAAAGAAAAACCTGTAAAGCCAGAAGCATTTGATGCTAAAGCTCACAGAGAAAAAATAAAAGCTATGGAGCAAAACGATGCCTCCAAAGAGTAAGAAACAAGAAAGATTTATGCAAGCTGTGGCTAATAACCCTAAGTTTGCAAAGAAAGTGGGTGTACCTACGAAAGTAGGAAAAGAATTTACTAAGGAGACTAAAGTGAAGAAGTATAGAGAAGGCGGTATGTCAGAAGAAGACAAAAAAATGTTTGGTGAAAAAGAAACAGATTTACCCCCACCAGAAGGATTTAAAAAGTCTGATGATAAAAAACCTGTACCTGCTGATAAAAAAGATAGCTTAGGTAAATTACCTAAAGATGTTCGTAACAAAATGGGCTATATGAAAAAAGGTGGTAAAGTTGGTAAGGGCATGACTAAAAATAATTATAAAAAAGGTGGCAAAGTTTCATCATGTTCTAAACGAGCTGATGGCTGTGTCGTTCGTGGTAAAACTAAAGGTCGTATGATTTAAGGAGAATATTATGGCTGGATGTGGTGGTAAAAAAATGAAAAAAGGCGGTATGGCTAAAAAAGGTATGCACATGATGCCTGACGGTACCATGATGAAAGACTCTGAGCACAAAAATATGAAGAAACCAGCTAAAAAGAAAATGAAATCTGGCGGTATGGTTAAACGTGACGGATGTGCTACAAAAGGCAAAACAAAGGGTCGCATGGTATGATGAAGTGTCGCGGTATGGGCAAAGCGATGAAACCAGTTGCTATGAAAAAAGGTGGCTCGGTTAAAGATGCTTGTTACAGAAAAGTAAAAGCAAGCTATAAAGTATTTCCTAGTGCATATGCATCAGGTGCTATTGCTAAATGCCGTAAAAATAAAGGTAAATAAAATGGTAGATAAAACTAAAAGAAAAAACTATATGGAGTCCAGAATTACCGAGGGTAAAAAAGAAAAAGGGGCTAAACATTTAGATTCATCTAACCAACCAACCGCATTTCAAAAAAAGTATGCTAAAGGTTTAAAAGAGCAAAAAGACTTTATGGAAGGCTCTAAAGCTAGAAAATATTTAGGTGAACTTTATGCTGCTGGATTTAGTGATAAAGATGAATTACCAACTTTAAAAGACGATGACCCTAGACTAAAAAATAATACTGGTGCTCAAGGTAGAAATAAAGGGCGTAAAGATATGGCTGAAGCTAAAAAGAAAAATATGAAAAAAGGTGGTATGGTTAAAAAGCATAGAGGCGATGGCTGTGCTGTTAGAGGTAAAACAAAAGGTAGAATGGTTTAATGGCAGTCAGAAAGACAGCTAAAGGTGCTGCACTTAAACGCTGGTTTAAAGAAGATTGGAAAGATGTTAGAACCGGCAAAGCGTGTGGTAGACAGGAAGGGGAAAAACGAGGTACTCCGTATTGTAGACCTAGCAAACGAGTATCAAGTAAGACCCCAAAAACTTCGTCAGAGATGACAGCTACTGAGAAAAAGTCTCGTATAGCACAGAAGAAAAGCCTTGGTCAGCCAGCAGGTAAACCAAGAAGAGTAGCACCCTTAAAACGTAAGAAAATGCAAAACGGTGGTGCAGTCGCTTCATCAGGAGTACGTCGGTTGAAGCAAGCTAAAAAAGTTAGAGCAAGGAAAAAATAATGGCAACTTCAGGAACAGCAACATTTAATATGGACTTAAATCAAATAGTCGAAGAGGCGTTTGAGCGATGCGGTGCTGAACTACGTACAGGTTATGATTTAAGAACTGCAAGACGCAGTTTAAATTTATTGACTGCAGAATGGGCAAATAGAGGAATTAACCTTTGGACGATTGAAGAAGGTAATGTATCTTTAACAAGCGGAACTATTAACTATAATCTTCCAGCCGACACAATAGATTTGATTGAACAAGTAATTAGAACAGGCACAGGGCAGAATCAACAAGATATAAATATAACCAGAATATCTGCTCCTACATACGGTACTATACCAAATAAAAATGCAACAGGTAGACCAATACAAGTGTGGATAAATAGACAAGCAAGTCAACCACAAATTAATGTATGGCCCGCACCCGATACAAATAATTACACATTTGTTTATTGGAGATTGAAGCGAATTGAGGACGCAGGGAACGGCGTTAACACTCAAGATATACCATTTAGATTCTTACCATGTTTAGTAGCAGGTTTAGCTTTTTATTTAAGTATGAAATTACCTGGTGCTGATATGAGAACTCAGATGTTAAAAAATGAATATGAAGAACAATGGATGTTAGCTTCAACAGAAGATAGAGAAAAAGCCGATTTAAGACTTGCACCCCGTCGGCAGTATTTATAAGGAAACGCTATGGGACGAAAGTATACGTCTGGTAAACATGCCATAGCAGAATGCGATAGATGTGGTTTTCAATATAAGCTAAAAGAACTAAAAGACTTATTTATAAAGACTACAGAAACAAATATTAAAGTCTGCAAAGAATGTTGGGAACCAGACCACCCACAGAATATGCAAGGTATGTATCCTGTTGATGACCCACAGGCAGTAAGAGACCCAAGACCAGATACAAACTTGGCAGTGCAAAGAGATTATCAATATGGATGGAATCCTGTTGGTTTAAATAACGGGCTAGCTATACCTGGTATTGAAGATAATTTGGAAGCAACCGGCGGAGTTGGCACGGTTACTGTAACAACAACTTAGGAGTATAATATGAATAAAGATAGAAAAGGCTGTAACCACACTTACAAGCAACCAGAGATGGTTGCAACACCAAACGTAGCTGGCTATCCTGAAAAGGATGTTAAGACTGAAGGTGTAGTCACACGTGGTAATGGCGCAGCGACTAAAGGTACAAAAGCACGCGGTCCAATGGCATAAGGATAGGTAATGAACTATACAGAACTTGTAGCAGCTATACAATCGTATACAGAAAACCAGTATAGCACTACTGATGTAAATACATTTATACAACAAGCTGAACAAAGAATATATAATTCAGTTCAACTGCCTGACTTACGTAAAAATATGACAGGTAACATGACAAGCGGTAATAAATATTTTAGTTTACCTAGTGATTGGTTATCTACTTTTAGTATAGCTGTAATTAATGCTAATAACGAGTATACTTATCTTTTGAACAAAGACGTAAATTTTATTAGAGAATCTTTCCCTGATACTGATACTCCGTTTTATGGGAAACCAGAATATTATGCTATATTCAATGATACAACAATGTTGCTTGGACCTACACCAGACGCTAATTACAGTTCTGAGCTTCATTACTATTATTATCCTGAGTCTATTGTTACAGCTGGTAACACTTGGTTGGGTGATAATTTTGATAGTGCTTTATTCTATGGAAGTTTGTTGGAAGCGGCTGTCTTTATGAAAGATGAGGCAGATACAGTAACTCAATATATGAATAAATATAATGAGGCTATGGGATTATTACAAAATTTAGGTGAAGGTAAAAATAGACGGGATGCTTACAGAAGTGGGCAAGAAAGGATACCGGTTAAATAATGAAAGAAATGAACTTTGGGGATTTACAGTTTGATGTAATTACCTCTGAACCAGGACACGGGCATACGCCTGAACAAGTAGCGGAAATGGCATTAGCAAAGATTATATATGTTGCTCAAGATGCTAACCCGTTAATACGTGAGCAAGCAGAAGCTTACAAAAACAACATTAGACATGTTCTAGTGCAATATATGAAAAAGGCGATTAAGTCTAATCATACAACAATAGCGAATAAACTGCGTGATGCAGGACATTCAGATTTAATTAAAATTTTGGAGATATAAAATGGCAATTACTCAAGCAATGTGTACGTCATTTAAAGTGGACTTATTGAATGGTATTCACGCTTTTGGTACTACAGTAGCTCGTGCAGGAACAACTGCTGACACTATGTACATGGCTTTATACACATCATCAGCGACTTTAGATGATACAACAACAGCATACACAGCTACTAACGAAGTATCAGGTACTGGATATTCTGCTGGTGGACAAGCACTTACAACCGTTGCCCCAACTTCATCAGGTACAACAGCGTACTTAGACTTTAATGATGAGACATGGACATCTTCTACTATTACAGCACGTGGTGCGTTGATTTATAATTCAACACAATCAAACAAATCTGTAGCAGTATTAGACTTCGGTAGTGATAAAACATCAACAGCTGGTGACTTTACTGTAGTATTTCCTACAGCTGACGCTTCTAACGCTATTATTAGAATAGCTTAATAGGGGGCTAATATGGCTCTTGTTGTTAAAGACAGGGTAAAAGAAACTACTACCACGACAGGTACAGGTACTTTAACACTAGCTGGAGCAGTGACTGATTATCAAGCTTTCTCTGCTATCGGCGATGGTAATACAACGTATTACACTATTCAGTTAAGTGCTGCTGATGAATGGGAAGTAGGTCTTGGTACATATACTGCATCAGGTACAACTTTATCTCGTGATACTATTCTTGCGTCTTCTAATGCAGGGAGCGCTGTAAACTTTTCTGCAGGAACTAAAGATGTATTTGTTGTGTATCCAGCGGGTAAAGCAGTATACGGAGATGCAAATGGAGACGTTACAGTTTCTGGTGATTTATCAGGAGCTAATTTAGAAGCATCAAATGGTATAGTTACAAACAATGAAACCGTTGGTGCTAATTATACTTTTCCTACAGGATATAATGGAATGAGTGTAGGACCAATTACTATTGGTAGTGGGGTTACAGTAACAGTACCGTCAGGACAACGCTGGGTAGTACTGTAAATGTTTTCCGATAGCCCTTTAGCCACCTCCGCCTTTTCGGCGTTAGGGAACATAAGTGTTTCCGTAGCTGTTACGGGTGTACAAGGAACTACTGGACTAGGAAATGAAACTGTTGTTGCAGGCGCAAATGTATTCCCAACAGGAGTAAATGCAACAGGTAATATAGGTGATGTAACAATCACCGCAGATGCAAATGTAAGTGTTACAGGATTAGCTGGTATAACAGCTTTAGGCACAGCTAGTGTAGAAGCTGATGCAAATGTAAGTGTTACAGGTGAAGCAGGCACTACAACAGTAGGCAGTGTTACAGTAGTAGAAGGAACTGGAGTAAGTGTAGCTGTTACAGGCGAAGTAGGCACTACAACAGTAGGTGATGTAACAATCACCGCAGATGCAAACGCGAGTGTTACAGGTGTACAAGGAACAACTGGATTAGGTACAGCTGATGCAACAGGTGATGCAAATGTAAGTGTTACAGGTGTACAAGGTACAACAGCTTTAAATAGTGTAGAAATTAAATTTGATATAGAAGTAAATGTTACTGGTGTTGAAAGCACTGGGGTTCTTGATAGTGGATATTCAGTAACAGCAGATGCAAATGTCACAGTGACTGGGCTAGCTGGAACAACAGCTTTAGGAACAGCAACAGTCATAGAAGGCACAGGAGTTAATGTTTCAGTAACTGGAGACGCAGGTACAAGTGCTTTAGGTTCTGTAACAGTAATAGAAGGTACAGGTGTAAGCGTTAATGTCACGGGCAATGTAGGTACGACCGGATTAGGAAGTGAAAGTGTTACAGCGGACGCGAATGTTCCTATATCTTTAACATCTAGATTAATAACTAATTTAGGAAATGTAACAGTAGTAGAAGGTTCAGGAACTACTGTAAATGTAACAGGAGTAGAAGCACAAGGACAAACTAATGTATTTACTCTTGTATGGGGTGAAATAGATACTAATCAGACACCAAACTGGACAGATGTAACAACAACACAAACGCCTAACTGGACGGAGATAGCAGCATGATAAAAATAGATGCAACTAAAAAAGCAGATGGCACAGTAGAATGTGCTTATGAAGTAGAACTTGAATGTTCACATTGTGGTATGAAAGTAGACGCTGAAGAATATAATTCAGGTACATGTTCCGATTGTGGAGAAGCTTGGAATGAAAAACGTCATACTAAAGTACATGCTACAAGTATTCCAATGGAAGGACAATCGAGTTAAAATAGCATAAAATCAAGGATAAATTATGGCAAGTACATATTCAGATTTAAAAATTGAGTTAATTGGTACCGGTGACCAATCAGGTACATGGGGCATTACTACCAATACCAATTTAGGTACGGCAATAGAAGAAGCCATTACAGGCTCTGCCGACGTTAGTTTTTCTAGTGCAGATGTTACTTTAACAGCCTCTGATTCTAACGCTACTCAACCTTTTCGTAATCTAAGACTTAATCTAACAGGCACATCAGGTGGTGCTAGAAACTTAATTGTACCAAACATAGAAAAGTTCTACATTGTTAATAATGGACTTGCTGATACAGTTACTATTAAAAATTCTACAGGCACAGGCGTTGCAGTTCCAGCTGGTAAGACTACTCTTGTATTTAATGATGCAACGAATGTAGTTAATGTTATTAATGATTTAGCTTCTTTAAGTGTAACTTCAGCAGATATTAATGGCGGTACTATAGATAGTACAGTTATAGGTGGAGGTACAGCTGCAGCAGGAACATTTACTAACTTAACTTCATCAGGCAATTTAACTGCGGCAAATTTATCTGCATCAGGCACAGTTTCAGGTGTAGGATTTAGTAATTATTTAGCTTCACCCCCAGCAATCGGTGGTACAGCGGCAGCGGCGGGTACATTTACAACAGGTACATTTACAGGAATCACAATCTCTGGTGGAACCTTAACAACACCAGCAACACTAACTTTTTCTTCTAATGCAAGTGTAAAATTACCAACCGGTACAACAGCTCAAAGACCAGGTTCACCATTAGGTGGCATGATGAGGTATAATAGTGACACAGATAAATTTGAAGGGTATACTACAGCATGGGGTAGCATTGGTGGAGGCGCTACAGGTGGAGGCGGTGATGAAGTCTTCCAAGAAAATGCATTAATAGTAACAACAAGCTATACCTTATCTACAGGAAAAAGTGCAATGAGTGTAGGGCCTATAACAGTAAATTCAGGCGTTACAGTAACCATCCCAAGCGGACAGCGCTGGGTTATATTATAGGAATATATTATGTCAATAACATTAAACGCGGATACATCTAGTGGCTTAGTAATGACATCGGATACGTCCGGTGAAATAAAACTACAGAGTGCTGGTGCAGACATTGCTACAGTAGATAGCAGTGGTATTACAATGGCAGCTGGCAAAACATTACCAGCATCAGCATTGACTGGTGATATTATACAAAATGCTGGTCCAACATTTAGTGTTTGGAAATCATCTGACCAAAGTGTAACTTCTGATGTATATACAAAAGTTACTTTTGACAATGAAAGATTTGACACAAATTCTAATTTTGCATCATCTACATTTACTCCAACAGTAGAAGGATATTACCAAGTTAATGCTACTGTAAGATGTAAAGGAACATCAGTGACTTCTACACACGGTGCTTTTTTCAAAAACGGAATAGAGTTAAGTAGATTATCAGGAAGTCAGGGAGTTGCTCAATCTGCATTTGAAGGACTTTCTGGAGGAGCAGTTATATATATGAATGGCACTACTGACTACATTGAAGTATATGCTCAAATTATAGCAACATCTCCATCTGTTGGTGGCGATGGCAATGGTGTTGTTACTGTATTTTCTGGTGCATTAATAAGGGGAGCATAATGACATTACCTGAAAAAATAAAAGCAATCTATCCACAATTAACTGATAATGATTTCTTAACAGTAATTTATTTACAAAACGACAGCGATGGCAGAGGTGATTACATCAAGTTATGGGAACATCCAACACTTGCCAAACCAACACAGGAGCAACTAGATGGCATCAATTAATCTAAAAGGCTCTACTTCAGGTGAAATAACAATATCAGCTCCGGCAGTTGCGGGAACAAACACGCTTACTATACCTGCAAGTACGGGCACTATGATAATCAATGATGGCACAGGTTCTATAGAAGTCCCAGCGGGTACAACAGCACAAAGACCTGTAAGCCCCGCTCAAGGCGATTTAAGATATAACACAACCGAGTCACAATTAGAAATATACAATGGCACTCTTTGGGAAATAGTAAGTACTGAAGGTTATCCATACTCTGTTGATTATCTTATTGTTGCTGGCGGAGCTTCAGGAGGTACAAATACAGGCGGCGGTGGCGGTGCAGGGGGACTTTTATCAGGTTCAACTACTTTTACATCGGGGTCTGGCACAACATATTCATTTACGGTAGGTGCTGGTGCTGCAGGTCAAAGTGCTGGAGCTAGCAGAGGTATTTCTGGGAGCAACTCAACCGGATTAAGTTTAACTGCTGTTGGTGGCGGCGGAGGCGGAGCTTTTTCTGGCGCTGGTGGAGGTTTATCAGGTGGTTCAGGTGGAGGCGGCGGTTCTTCTCCTCCAACAAATGGTGGTGCAGGTACTGCTGGTCAGGGTAATGCAGGTGGTAATGGTTCATCTAGTGCAAGTCCTTATGCTACAGCTGGTGGCGGAGGAGCTGGTGCAGCAGGTGCAAACAATTCAAGTACTACAGTAGCAGGAGCAGGTGGCGTTGGTCTAACAACTGCTATTATTACAACAGCACAAGCTACATCTAACTCAGTTGGTGAAGTAGTAAGCACCTCAGTATATTTTGCTGGAGGTGGTGGAGGAGCTGGATATGTAGGCGCAACTACTGGTGCTGGTGGCTCTGGTGGTGGAACTGCTGGTGGAGTTGGAGCTAGTTCATCTTCTGCCGCAGCAAACACAGGTGGCGGTTCTGGTGGTGTAGGTAATGTTGGTAGTTCTGGTGCTGGTGGTTCAGGTGTTGTTATCTTACGTATGCCTACAGTCAATTATTCAGGAACTACAACAGGTTCACCTACAGTTACTACTGATGGAACAGACACTATACTAATATTTAAAAGTTCAGGAACTTATACAGCTTAAAAGGAGCAATTTATGGCACATTATGCAAAAGTAGCAGACGGAGTTGTTACCAAGGTTATAGTCGCAGAAGCAGATTTCTTCGACACCTTTGTTGACGACTCACCAGGTACATGGATACAAACATCTTATAATACAAGAGGTGGTGTTCATTATGGACAAGACGGCAACCCAGATGGCGGTGTTGCGCTAAGAAAAAATTATGCAGGAATAGGTTTTACCTATGATGCAACTAGAGACGCATTTATTCCACCACAACCCTATGCTTCATGGACACTAAATGAAGATACTTGTCAGTGGGATTGTCCATTACCATATCCAACAGATGGTAACAGATATGTATGGGATGAAGATGCACACCAAGCAGATAACACAACAGGATGGGTTGAGGTAACTGAATAATGACAGCGAATATTGACGGAACCACAGGGATAGATAAAGTACAAGACAATGCGACTGTATCTGGTACAGGCGGTTTTACAGTTCCGTCAGGAACGACTGCTCAAAGACCAGGAAGTCCAACTGTAGGTGTACTAAGATATAACACCACAGAATCTAGTTACGAAACTTATAATGGAAGTGCTTGGGTTCAAGTAGATACTTCAGTTTATACATACTCTGCTGACTACTTAATTGTAGCAGGTGGAGGTGGCGCGGGAGATAACTATAGTGGCGGTGGAGGTGCTGGTGGTTATTTAACAGGAACTACAAACTTAACTATCGGTTCTGTATATACAGCAACAGTTGGTGCTGGTGGAGCAGCCGCAGCTACTTCGGCAGTTCCAGGCACTAATGGGTCAAACTCAACATTAACTGGGCTAACAACTGCTGTAGGTGGAGGTGGCGGCGGAAGTTATCCTAGTGTAAACCCAGCTTCAGGAGGTTCGGGAGGTGGAGTAAGTATTAGCCCAGGAACAGCTGGCTCTGGCACATCAGGTCAAGGTTTTGCTGGTGGCACTAGCGCAGGCTATGTAAGCGGTCCAGGTCCGTGGGCAGCTGGAGGTGGTGGCGGTGCGGGCGCTGTTGGCGGCAACGGCTCTGGAAGCACTGGAGGCACTGGAGGCGTTGGTTTAGCTAGCAGCATTACTGGTTCATCTGTTACTCGTGCTGGAGGTGGTGGTGGTACTGCTGCGTCAGTTGCAGGCTCTGGTGGCACAGGTGGTGGTGGTGGTGGTGCTGTTACTGGAACTGGAACTGCAGGAACTGCTAATACTGGTGGTGGTGGCGGTGGTGGTGAGACTGCTGGTGGTGCAGGTGGTTCAGGCGTAGTTATATTAAGAGTTCCTACAGCAAGATATACTGGTACTACAACAGGTTCACCAACAGTAACTACAGACGGAACAGACACAATATTAACATTTACATCTAGTGGTTCATACACAGCATAATGACAGTTACCGTAACAGAAAATGGTGTTAGCTTAATACAGGACAACGTCACCGTAGGTGGTGGTAATGGTTCTGGTGGTTTTGATGTACCTGTAGGCACAACTGCTGAAAGACCTGGAAGTCCAACAGCAGGAACAGTCCGATACAATACTACTGAATCTACTTATGAAGGCTACGACGGGTCTAACTGGGTACAAATATTAACAACTTCTTATGATTATACTGTCACTTATTTATCCGTAGCAGGTGGTGGCGGTGGTGGAAGAATTACATTTTCAAATACATACTATAAAGGCGGAGGCGGCGGCGCTGGTGGGTATTTAACAAACACTACAACTTTTACACAAGGTAATAATTATACAATCACTGTAGGTGCTGGTGGTGCTGCATCTTATAGTGGAAGTGATAGCTCAATCTCTGGTGGAATTGTAAGCGTTACATCAATAGGTGGTGGTGGAGGTGGAAATAATCTTGATGGTAATGCTGGTTATAATGGAGGCTCTGGTGGAGGCGGAACAGCTATTAGTTTTCAAGCAAATGGAACAACGGCTGGTGGTGCTGGAACAGCAGGTCAAGGAAATAATGGTGGATTAGGTTTTAGAACTTCTACAAGCACTATAACATTATCAGGTGGTGGTGGTGGTGGTGGCGCTAATGCAGTTGGTGGTAATGGTAGCTCTAGCTCTGCTGGAGCTGGTGGTGCAGGTTTAGCTTCATCAATTACTGGCACATCTGTAACTCGTGCTGGAGGTGGCGGTGGATGCCATGCAAATGGCGGAGCTGCTGGAGGTTCTGGTGGTGGCGGAGCAGGAGGTAGCTCTGGTAGTGGAACTGCAGGAACTGCTAATACTGGTGGTGGTGGCGGTGGTAATAGAAGTGACAATACTGGTGGCTCAGGCGGTTCAGGTGTGGTAATACTTCGTATGCCTACAGATAGATACTCTGGTACAACTACAGGCTCACCTACAGTAACTACAGATGGTTCAGACACGATACTAACATATACAAGCTCAGGAAGTTATACAGGATAAGGATACTCAATGGCAACATTCAAACTAAAAGGGTCTACTTCAGGCGAAATAACAGTAGAATCACCTGCTGTATCTGGACTTAATACAATCTCTATACCTGCTAAAACAGGAAATCTTGTTATCAACGATGGCGTAAGCCGAATAAATATACCTTCAGGCTCAACTGCACAAAGACCCGCTAGCCCAGCTCAAGGTATGATTCGCTATAACACAACAGAATCTGTAGTCGAACTATATGATGGAAGCGATTGGCTAACAACAACTATGGATAACTATCCTTATGATATTGATTATCTTGTAGTCGCTGGTGGTGCTGGTGGTGGAGATGGAGTAGCTGGTGGCGGAGGAGCTGGAGGATTACTTACAGACACTATAACTATTGAGGTAGGAACTACTTGTACAGTTACAGTAGGTGGTGGTGGAGCAGGTTCTACCTCTACTTTTTCAAGAGGGTCGAACGGTTCAAATTCAGTTTTAAGTGGAACAGGTTTTAGTACAATCACATCTATAGGCGGTGGCGGCGGTGGCTCTAATGAAAATAGTGATGGCATTAGAAACGGCGCCAGCGGTGGTTCAGGTGGTGGTTCTGCTTGGTCAGGAACTGCTACTTCAGGTGGTTCAGGAACTGTTGGTCAAGGTAATAATGGTGGAGCATCCGTTAGCACAGGTGCAGGTGGAGGTGGAGGTGCAGGTGCTGTAGGTGCAACAGGTCAGACTGGTATATCTGGTAATGGGGGTAATGGTTCAGCCTCATCTATTACAGGTTCATCAGTAACTTATGCCGGTGGAGGTGGTGGTGGTAATTCTACAAGTTATTCACCAGGAACTGCTGGAACAGGGGGCTCTGGTGGTGGCGGCAATGGGTCATCAACTGGAGTTGGTAGTGATGCAACTGTTAATACCGGAGGCGGTGGCGGCGGAGGTTCTTTTAATAGCGGATATTATTCTGGTGGCGATGGAGGCTCAGGTGTAGTTATCTTACGGATGCTTACAGCTAATTACACAGGCACTACAACAGGTAGCCCAACTGTTACAACTGATGGTTCTTATACAGTTTTAAAATTTACCTCTAGCGGTAGTTATACAGGATAATGAAAGATTTTATTTGGTATCTCAGCGTCGCTTTAGGAGTTGCTTTTGCTCTACTCGTAACTGAGTATGCTTTTGCCGGTGGGACAACAACTATAAAATATCAAGGCCAACCCGTACCGAGTGCGATGGCGCCAAGTATGTCAGCATTTAGTCAGGACGTTTGTGCTGTTCCTGTTAGTGGAGGAGCCAACACAGGTGTCTTCGCAATTTCAGGGGGGACTGTTATGACAGACGATAACTGCGTAAGACTAAAAAATGCGAAGGCACTCCATGACATGGGCCTGAAAGTAGCAGCAGTGTCGTTGCTCTGTAAAAACCCAGATGTCTGGGATGCTATGGAAATGTCTGGCAGTCCATGCCCTGTTGGTGGTTCAGTAGGAGATGCTGCAAGATTGGCGTGGTGGGAATTAGAACCAGCACGATTTAAGAAACTATATGGTCAGAACTATGAGGTAAAAAAGTCTCAGGTGACAAATGAAGAAGCTACTACTTACCCTTATAATCCTGACAACGTGGAGTAATTATGGATATACATGGTATTGTTCGTACAGTCAAACAGAAGATGGTTGGTATCTTGATGGGTCTATGGTTTGCACTGACATTGAAGTTAGTGTGGCTTTGGAAGACCATTATTGCGTCTGGCACGCGCCTAGTGACCCATATTGTTCAGCGTTTGCAACAATTCCTGCATGTAGCGACACAGTGGAGTATAGAACGCTTGCATGTACTGAGCCTAATACTATTGGTGTGGTTAACCAAGTTAGGGATTATTATTGTCAAACCAATACATTCGGTCCTTGGGTCACTACTTCAGAAAATTGTAGCCCAGCACCAGCGACTTGTATTGATACTGCAGAAAGTAGGGAAATAGCATGCGATTCAGGTTACGAAGGAACAATAACTCAGGTCAGAAGTTATCAATGTTCAGACCCTTATGGACAAGGACAGTGGACAGACTGGGTAGAATCAAACAAAAACTGCACGATGAGCGTAACGGACCCAATATCGCCGCTATCAACGACTATACCCCAAGCAACTTCGGATGGTTCTTCAACAGACCCAGTCAACCAAAGCTACACGAGTGTACAACCTCCAGCCATAGACAATGTAACTGCACCGGAGAATGCGCAGGTGTTGACGACGACTATGCCAGATTTGGTGCAACCGAAGGAGGAATCTTTAGAGACCCAACCGAAGCAAGAGCAGACCAAAGAAGACAAAAAAGAAGTTACTACGAACAGCTCAGAAGGGACAGAGTCGCAGCAAGGCTCAAAGCCAAAAGAAGAGCAGAAAGAAGAGGTAAAAGAGAAAGCGCCTGAGGTACCAAAAGGCAAAGAATTAGTTCCAGGGTTTGGCATCACCATGTCACTGGATGTTTTAAACAACGGCATTCAGTTGCAAGAAATACAGTTAAACGATGTTTTAACTCTTATACAGGAACAAGAATATGGACAACAACAAAACATTCTCCTTGACCTTGTCTTCCAAGACGATGTTGACGCTGGTCTTGGCAGCATTGCCGATTATAGGTGGAGGAGCTTATTATGGGATAACCCTCTACAACAAGATGCTTTCGGTGATTAATAAGTTTGATGCTAATAAAATAGAACTATTACAAGATGCATTAGATGACCAACGTGAAAGATATGTTGAGCTGATGCACACTAATATTAGACTACAAGAAAAAGCAAGCGAAGCTATAGCTCTAGCCCGTGAAGCAAAAGCAGTTAGTTCAGGCACATCACGTGAAGTAGAAGCTTCATTATCTAGTATTAGAAGTGAAGTGAAGTCGCAAATAGATGGTGTTAATGATAAAATGAGAGCATTACAAAAAGCAACAACTAACCCATTAGCTAAATAAGGAGCATTAATGTTAAGTATCTTATCAGGAATTTTAGGTTTTGCTACATCAGGATTACCAAGTATATTAGATTTTTTTAAACAAAAAGGTGACCAAAAACATGAACAATCGATGGCTAGACTGGATATGGAGCGAGCTCTCGCTCTTGCCGAGAAAGGTTATGCGTCACAAGAACGTATTGAAGAGTTTAGAACAGACCAAGTTGAAATGGAAACCTACGCACAAGAAAGAATGGCGCTTTATAAGCATGATGAAAAACTTTCGGAAGGCGCGTCTCCTTGGGTTCTTAATCTCCGTGCTAGTGTTCGCCCCGTTATCACCTATATTTTTGTTTTTATTCTATTATTTGTTGACATTGTAGGTATGTGGTGGGCTATTAGTTCAGGTCAAGATTTTGTAACCGCTTTGAATATTATATTTTCTGAAGAAGAGATGGCAATTTTTGCATCAATTATAGGATTCTGGTTTGGAAGTAGACATTGGGATAAACGCAGATAATGAAAACATCACCGACAGGTATACACCTCATCAAGTATTTCGAGGGGGTTAAGTATAAGCCGTATATGTGCAGTGGCAATGTATGGACGGTCGGTTGTGGTCATGCTTTATATCCTAGACAATTAGTAATGAACTTAGCAGATAGAAAACAATATAAATTAAAACCAGAAGATAATAGAATATGGACAATAGAGGAAGTGGATGGATTACTTAAATACGACTTACAACGCTTCGAGCTGGGAGTACTTCGTTTGTTGGGTACTGTGCAACCAAAACAGTCTGAGTTTGATGCTCTTGTCAGCTTTAGCTTTAATCTTGGTTTGGGGACATTTCAGCGCTCAACAGTTCGGTCGGCATTTTTACGTGGTGATAAAACGCGTGCTGGAGAAGTTCTTTTAAAATATTGTAGAGCCGGTGGACGCATACTAAAAGGATTACAAAGAAGACGACTCGCAGAACATGCGATGTTTATGTCTGGAGCTTAATATGGCATTAAAGAAAATAACACTTAGACCAGGTATCAATCGTGATATAACTAACTATTCACAAGAAGGTGGGTGGTATGCGTGCGATAAAATTAGGTTTAGAAAAGGTTACCCTGAAAAAATAGGTGGTTGGACAGTTGTAAACTTCGACGCTTTTAAAGGTAACTGCCGTGCTATTTTAACTTACGGTACAACAGATAATGCGCAATTAATTAACTTTGGTACTAATGCTAAAGTGTATGCAATGTCTGGTACAACTATCCATGACATAACCCCAATTAGAGCTACATTTACTACCACTGCCACAGACAATATGTTTGAAACTGTAAGTGGGTCTACTACATTAATTATTAATTTAACAGGACACGGAGCTTCAGCAGGAGACTTTGTTACTTTTAGTGGTTCAACAGATGTAGGTGGTATTCCAGCAGTTGAGATAAATACTGAACATGAAGTTACTCGTGTTGTATCAGGTTCTGAATTTGAAGTCACGGTAACTACGGCAGCAACATCAACTGTAGCGGCGGGTGGTGGAACTTCAATAACAGCAGTATTTCAAATATCTATCGGTTATGGTAGTTCTACTTATGGTTATGGTTGGGGCGCAGGTACTTGGGGACGTGGTACTTGGGGTTCAGGTGCAGCAACTCCTGTATCACTACCAGAAAGACTTTTATTCCTAGAACAATTTAACAATGACATGATATGGAATATCCAAGATGGAGAAATATACTATTGGGACTATGATGCTCTTTTCACAAATAGGTCTGTTGCTTTAAGTTCATTGACTGGTGCTAGAGCTGTACCACAACAAGTGGGCAAAATTATGTTTACCTCTAGTGGACACCTATTAGCCTTAGCTTGTACAGAATATGCAAGAGCAACAACAGCAGGACAAACTATATCAAGTATTACTAATGTAACTACGACTGCTACTGTAACAACAGCATCACCTCACGGTTTAGATGTAGGAGACTGGGTAGAATTTAGTGGTCAAACTCCAATAGCTTATCAAGGCGAGTTTCAAGTTACTGAAGTACCATCAACTACTACATTCAAAGTAATTTTATTGTCAGACCCAGGAGGCAGCGCTTCTGTAGTTGGAACTTATGTTTCTATAGACTATACAGGTACTTATGACCCACTATTAATTAGATGGGCTGATGTTAATGCAGATACAGGTCCTGTTCCAGAAGAATGGAAACCAACGGCTACTAATTCAGCAGGGTTCTTAAGAGTTAAAGGTGGTTCTAAAGTTATTACTGGGTATAACACTAGACAAGAAACGCTTATATTTACGGATACTTCTTTAAATTCTTTACAGTTTTTAGGCACAGATGAAGTATTTGGTATTCAAAGTATTACAGAAAATATTAATATTGCTGGTCCTAATGTAATTACTGAAGCTAATAATATTGTTATGTGGATGGGACATGACCAATTCTTCTTATATGATGGTCGAGTACAAACACTACCTTGCACACTAAAACAATATGTATTTGATGATATAAACTTAGGTCAATCTAACTTATTCTTTGCTGGTAGTAATAGAGAGTTTGATGAAGTAATTTGGTTCTATTGTTCTGACAATGCATTAAACATAGATAGATATGTTATATATAATTACCAAGAACAAATCTGGTATTATGGAACACTTAATAGAACTGCATGGTTTGATTCTCAAATTATTAATTACCCTATTGCTGCATCTAATGGATATATTTACAGACATGAAGATGGCATTGATGATGGTCAACCATTAAATGCTGCGGCTCAACCTATTAATGCATACATTCAGTCAGCCGATTTAACTATAGAAGATGGTGAAAGATTTGTATTAACTAAGAGAGTTATACCTGATGTTAACTTTACTACATCAGACGCAACGTCAACTCCTGAAGTAGAAATGACTGTTGGTGTACGTAACTTCCCAGGTGCATTAGTAAACACTAATGACGTAGCAGGTAATACTTTAACTCGCGATGTTATTACAACAGCAACAATTGACCAATATACAAACCAAGTATTTGTAAGAGCTCGTGGTCGACAAATGAACTTTAAGATTCAGTCTAATAAAGTTGGAACTCAATGGCAATTAGGTTCCGTAAGAATAGACTTTAAAACTGATGGTAGGAGAGGCTAATGTCCCATTCAATAAAACCTGTAACTCCTCCTAATTTAATTGCCGCTACTAATGAATACTCAAGAACAAGAAATGAACAGTTAAATAATGAACTTAGACTTTATTTTAATAGATTAAATGCTAACATTAATACAATATCAAATGTTGCAGGTGGGTCAGCAATTAGTTTTCCACATATTACAGCTTATTCAGACGTAGACCAGTATGCTGGTGGAGATGACACTCCTACAACAGTTACCTTTAATAATGCTCCTGATAATGTAGGATTTACATTTAATACTGATGGCACAGCTAATGCTTTGTTTGATGGAACTTATAAAATTGAGTACAGATTACAAGCAGTTAACACAGCGAACGTAGCCCTAGATACTGTAGTTTGGCTACAAGTTAATGGACAAGATATTGCTGATTCAGCAACTAAATACACTATTCCTGCTAGAAAAAGTGCAGGAGTATATTCTTACAATATATTAGCAAGCTTTGTATCATGGGAGACTTTAGAAAATGATAACTTTGCATTATACTGGGCAACTGAACAAGCTTATGAATCAGGTATACAAGACGGCATTTATTTAGAAGCAACAGCAGCACAAACAAGCCCTTATGCTCATCCAGAGATACCTTCATCTTATGGGGTTATACAGTATATTGGACGAGAATAAAGGTTTATACATAACACAAATAATGGTATTATACAACTTAATAACAGGTTAAATTTATGGACAGTAAAAAACAAGCACAAGGCATAGCCTCATTAGGCAGATATGGTGATACTACGTTGATGCATATGCGTCCTGACGAGGTAGCACAACTCACGGCTATATCAAGAGCCAACGGTGGTGACATTACAATTAACCCAGATACAGGGATGCCTGAAGCATTCTTAGGTGACTTTTTTAGTGCTTTAGCTCCTACTGCGGCAGGTATTGCAGCAGGTGCTTTTTTCCCCCCTGCTTATGCTCCATATTTAGCTGCAGGTGCGGGCGGTTTAACTGCATATGCTCAAGGTAAACGTGACCCATTAGGTATTGCTATGGGTGCACTTGGTGGTTATGGTGGTGGTAATATAGGTCAAGGTCTTGTAGCACAAGGTGCACCGGCAGTGCCAGCAGGGTCAGCTGAAAGCTCACTTATTCAACCAACTAATGCAGCGGTAGATACAACTCAAGGTATTAACATGTCTACTGGGCAGGCTGTTGGTGGTGCTAATGTATATACTCCTAAAGCAATTCCAGCAGGGTCAGCTGGTAATATAGGTTCTCCTGCACTAACTTCTGCTGGTGGTAGAGGTATAACAGCATCTACTCCTACTCAAGTATATGATATGGGTAAAGTCAATTATCCTACTTATGCTGATGGAGTAAGACAAGATGCTATAAATACTGGCGGATATGATGCATTACAAGGGCAAGGAAGTTCTGCATTAACTACTAGGGGTGGACAAGGTTTTCCTCAGCCAGTTGATTTTACTGAAACAGTAACAAAATCACCATTCCAAGAAGGATTTGAATATGGACAAGGACAAATTAGTAAATTAGGTTCAGGTATTAAAAATGTAGCTACAGATTCAGAATCAAGAAGTAAATTTTTCTCTGATTTAGGTGGTGGAAATGAAACATATGGTATGTTTAAAACAGCTATGCCTGTGCTAGGTGCAGGCGCTGAAACATATATGAAAGGTATGTATGAAGATATGCCTACATATGAACAGTCTACTGCAGGATTATATGACCCAACAAGACGACTCAATCTTGGTATGGATACAGGACTACGATTATTAGCACAAGGTGGGTCAGTTAAGAGATATCAAATGGGTGGTAATATAATGGGTAATACAAACCCATCTTATAATTTGGGTAGCCCATACAATCAATTCCCTCAAGGTGGAGGAGCTCCGCCAGAAGAGTACGGTATTGTAGATGTAGGCGGCAACTTTGTAAAAACTAGCGATAAACCTGGTGATGGTTTAATGTCTAAAACTTCTTATTTTGAAACTTACAAATTTAAAGACCCTGATTACACTCCTGAAAAACAAGAAGATAGTAGCGGCGGAGACTTTGAGGCTAGAGCAGGTTTACAAGGAGCTGCAGGCGGAATAAATCCAGCCGTAGCATTACAAGCAGCTCAAGGCTATGCAGATACACAACAATCTGATTTAAATCAACAAGGGTTAGGCACACTAAAAACAGGCGGTAGTGTAAGACGTTTCCAAATGGGTGGTACAACTGCAGAAGAAAATAAACAAAATATTCAAAGCATGTATGGTGACCAAGCTCAAACAACAGCTGAACAAAATTTAAGTAGAGATGCTATACAAGAAGCAGGTACTGTAGTTACTCAACAAATGGGCAACGATTTAGCAAAAAGAGCAGGAGAAACTTTTTCTAAACTACCTGTAGTGCCAGGTGATGCTAACAATAATATGGCTAAAATTTTAGGTGTTGCATTGCAATCTAATCCTCAAGCTTTTACAGTAGTACCTAATACTTCTACTACACCTCAAGGGCTCACAGCCTTAAACTTAAATACAGGTAGACAAGAGCCTACAATGGGTATGGCAGAAGGCGGTATTGCAGGTTTAACTCCAGATGATGGTAAAATGTTAAACGGTAATGGAGATGGCGTAAGTGATGAAATTCCTGCTATGATAGAAGGTGAGCAAGAAGCTGCATTATCAGATGGTGAATTTATAGTACCGGCAAGAATTGTATCTGAATTAGGTAATGGTTCATCAGATGCTGGTGCACAGAAATTATACGCTATGATAGATAGAATACAGGCTGCTCGTAGTAAAACTATGGGCGATAATAAAGAATACGCGAAGGATACAAACGCAGAAAGGTATTTACCTACTTGAGTAATGTAAGAGTTGTAGGGCTAAATCATATACAGAATGTTTGGCCCAAAGTAGAAAAATATTTACAAAACGCTATGGACCATTCGGGTGGTGAGTATAAGTTAGACCACCTTAAAATGTTTTTAGTGCAAGGTGTACAATCATTGTTAGTTGCAGTTAATGAAGACAATGAAATATATTGCGCTGCTACTATAGAGTTTATTAACTTTCCTGATGACAGAGTAGCTTTTATTACAGCAATAGGTGGTAGAACTAAAAAACAAGACCTAGAAGATTTATGTGACTGGGCAAAAGAAAACGGAGCAACAGTAGTTAGAGGAGCTGCTTTCGAGGCTGTTGCAAGATTATGGAAATTAAAGTATGGGTTTGAAAAGACCTATGTTATGGTGGAAAAACGATTATGATAAGCTTTCATAAAATATTAAGTACAATTATTGGTTTAAACCAAGACTTCTTTACGTTCTATAAAGGCGGTGGAGGAGGTGGAGGTACAACTGAAACTAAATCAGTTACGACTAACTTGCCTGAATATGCACAGCCATTCTATGAAGAGTTACTAAAACAATCTGGTAAACAAATTTATCAAACAGATTCTTCTGGAGCAGTAACTGGTGTCAAACAATTCCAACCATACACAGGTCAACGAGTAGCTCCATTTAGTACAGAACAACAGGCTGTACAAACAGAAGTTGCGGGTATGCAAACTCCAGGTGCATTTGGTACAGCAGCAGGTACACTAGGTACGGTAGGTCAACAAGCAGGTACAGCAGCTCAAACAGGACTAACTCAAGCTATGGGTTATCAGCCAGGTACGATTACTCCACAGCAAATACAAACAGGTCAATTTACTCAACCTGGTATTGCTCAAAGTTATATGGACCCATATACACAAGCTGTTGTTGATGTTCAAAAACGTGAAGCTCAAAGACTTGCAGATATACAAAAGAATAGAGCAGCTCAAGCATCTATAGGTCGTGGCACATTTGGTGGTGGTAGACAAGCATTAATGCAATCAGAACAAGACCGTGCGACACAAGATTTAATGAATAAGATACAAGCTGAAGGTGGTTCAAGAGCGTTCCAACAAGCTCAACAAACATTCCAAGCTGACCAAGCAAGACAATTACAAGCAGCACAAGCTAACCAAGCAGCTCAAATGCAAGCGGCACAACTTGGTCAACAAGCTCAACAATATCAAGCAGGATTAGGTAAAGATATAGGTCTAGCTGGATTAGCAACAGGACTAGAGACAGGTAAGGCAACAGGTCAACTCGGTGCTACAGAGCAAATGGCAAACTTAGAAAGATTAAAAGCTCAAGCAGCATCAGGTGCAGAGAAGCAAGCATTGCAACAAGAGATTGATAACTTAGCATATCAACAGTTCAAAGAACAACAAGATTTTCAAAGAGGTCTATTGGAGTATCAATCAAATATTCTACGTGGTACTGCAGGTGCTCTTGGTTCTACTCAAGTGGCTTATGCCCCAGCACCAAGTTTAGCATCACAACTAGGTGGTCTAGGTCTAGCAGGTCTAGGTTTATACAACATTCTAGGTAAGGGTTAAGATTATGTTAGAAGAAAGATTTAGTAGTCAATTAAGAGCTAGAAGTGATTTAGGTGATTATGTAGTCAATGATGCACAACTAACTAATTACTTACAAAACCCTGGCACTATCCCATCATTTATGGTATTGGCTGAGATTGAACGACGTCAAGCAGAAAAAGTTCGTAGAGAACAAATGCAAGCTCAACCACAACAACCTACAGTAAAAGACCAAGCAATCATGGCTCTCGGACAACAAATGCCTCAAGGTATGGCTATGCCACCTGAACAAGTTGCTATGGCTCCAGAACAAAGAGCTGGCTCAGGCATCGCTGCACTAAACCCACCAGTACAGATGGCAGAGGGTGGTATTGTAGGATATGCTGAAGGTGATATAGTAAAAAGTAAATTATTTGGTGGATTAGGACTAGCAGATTCTTCTAGGTCAAAAGGACAAGGGTATCCATTAGAATACTTTAATGCAGAAGATGAAATATTTGTACCAGGAAGAAATGATTTAAAAAGAAAAAATATAGGTCTAATTAATTTATCAGAAGAAGATTTAGCTAAGCTAAGTGAACAAGATAGAAACTTATATTTACAAGCTAAAGATTTAGAAAGAAGACAAAAGAATGCTTTGATAGCTCAAGATATAAAAGATAACAAAAAAGGAATGAAAGAAGATGTTGAAAAAATGGAAGCTAGACAAAAAGAACTAGCTGAAAAAGAAGGTGTGATATTACCTACTGAAGAACTTGGAAAAGATAAGGTACTTCCTCCTCCTTCTACTGAATCAGACTATGCTTCTATAAACAAAAAAATACAAGGGCTAGATACATCTTATGAAGACATGAGGTTACCTGAAGATTATGCTCAACAACGCGTTGATGCATTAAAATCAAGATTAGGTGAAGATACATACTCTAAACTTGCTCAAGAAGAAAAAGATTATTTAGCTAAAAAATTAGCTGAAGTAGAAAAATATAACCCTGACTTAAAAGGGGAAGGTTTATTAAGATTAGGTTTGGGCGTATTACAATCTTCTGGTGAAGTAGACGCTGCAGGTAGACGAAAAGGATTCCTTGCAGGTTTAGGTGAAAGCGGAATGAAAACTGCTGATTGGTACGAAAAAGCAAGAGACAAATATGTAACAAGAAAAGATAAACTTGAATTAGACATGAGAGCTGTAAATAGAGACCTAGCAAAATCTCAACGTTCAGAAGATTTAGCTATAGCTAAGTTTGGAGAAGAGTCAGAACAAGCACGTATTGCTAACAATAGAACTGTTGGTCTACAACAGAAAAAAGATGCATTAACTGCAATACAACTAGAAATAGAAGGCAAAAAAGCTTCAGATATAGGTTCATACTATAGAGCAGGAGCTAGAGGCTTAACTAATGCTGAAACTACTAGAGGTCAAAAACTATTAGATGAAGCTCGTAAAAGTATGGGGGATTTATATGAAGATTTAGTTAGAGGCGAAGCTGAATTTGCTAATCTTGATGTATCAGACCCTAGCAAGTTATCAAAAGCGCAGATTAAAAGGTATAATAAATACTTAGATTTAAAATCTATGTATGAAAGAAAACTAAAAGAAACTGAAAAATTAATTGGTCCATCTTTAGTAGGCAATACTATAGGTACAGATAGATTATCTAACCCTGCTTTATATGAAGGGTTTTCATCAAAGTTAATAAAACCGTAGGAATATAAATGCCTATATTTGAAGTAACATCTCCTGATGGTAAAAAGTACCAAGTAGATGCTCCAGAAGGAGCTACTCAACAACAAGCTATTGAGTATGTAGCTAGTCAAATTATACCTAACCAACAACCCTCGCAACAAAAAATTCCTACTGATAAAATATCAGAACCAGAAGAATCATCTGGATTTTTTAGAAGAGCTATTGGCGATACACTTGTATCAGGAGCACAAGGTGTACTAGGTTTAAAAGAAGCTGGTGTTGGTTTATTAGATATACCTACTATGGGTTATGCAGGTAAAGGTATTGAAGCCGCAGAAGAGGCTCTATTTGGTGGTACTACTGCAGACTTAAAAGAAAAACTTCAAGAATACAAATCTGAAGAACTACGAGCAGCTGAACAAAAAGTAGCAGAGGCAGAGGGCTTTGTAGGTACAGGTAAAGAACTTCTAAAGAACCCATCAGCTTTAGTAAGCACTGTTGTAGAATCACTACCGTCTATGTATGGTGGTGGTAAAATTGCTCAGTATGCCTTAAAAAAGGCTGCCGCATATAACGCAGCTAAAGGATTAAAATATACTCCATCTGGAAAAGATTTTGCAATAGCAGCAGGAGCAGGTGAAGGAATTATAGCAGCTGGCGCATCAGCTGAAAGTATTAGACAAGCTACTGAATCAGGCACGTTATCTCCAAGCCAAGCAGCGTTAGCTACATTAAGTGGTGGATTAACAGGAGTGTTTGGAGCTTTTGGAGCTGATATAGCAAGAAAATTAAATCTTGTTGATGTAGATGTTTTATTAGCCGGAGGAGCTACTCAAGCTACAAAAGTAGGTATATTAAGAAACGCAATAGGTGGTGCTTTATCTGAAGGTTTATTTGAAGAACTGCCTCAATCATTTCAAGAACAAATATTACAAAACGTTGCGTTAGGTAAAGACCCTATGGAGGGCGTTGCTGAAGCTGCAGCTACAGGATTTTTAGCAGGGGCTGCTATGGGTGGAGGGGCTTCTTTGCTTACACAAGCTACTAGAAATAGACAAGCTGCCTTAGAAGAAAATACACAGAACGCCTCTACAGAAGAAGAAATAAAACAACAAAAAATAGAAACAGAAATAACTGAAGAAGATGCATCTAGTGATGATATACTAGGAGCTATAGAACAAAAAGTTAAAGCACAGGAGGTAATAGATGAATCAATCCCTACCCAGCCTATTTCAGAAACTGAGTACACACCAACTGGAGATAGCATTACGCTTCTTGGACAACCCGTCAGAATATCTGCCGAAGGAATTGGAGGAACTGGACCTTACGGAGCTGGACTGGCTGGCGCTCCAATTAATGTGGGACAATTTACAACAGGAAAGAGAAGCAAGCCAGTTGCATTAAATCAATCTGTCCAAACAGAAAAAATAAATAAATCTAAAAACGATATAGAAGAAACAGATGCTGATGAAGCATTAAATTATCAAACCGAATCAGATAGACGTAGTTTTGTATATACAAACCTTTCGCAGTCAAATCCTGACTTTCAAAACTTACATCCGTTTGTAGTTACTGGAGGTCTTCACTCTGCACACAGTCCTCTTGAATATACCTCAATAGATAAATCTATAAAACTAAAAGAAGGTAAATTTAAAAGAATGGGCCTAGATGAAATTCCTATTACTACAAGCGTTAAAACTATAGATTCTCCTCAACAAGCCGTTATAAATGCAATAGACCAAGCAGCTTACGAAGACGCTAGTTTAGAAGCATACAATTTTGATGCTAAGGGTTACAACGACGAAATATCAGCATTAATAAAAGAAGAAGAAAAATTATTAGAAGAGGAGTATCAAGATTTATTGAAACAGGGATTTACTGTACAGGAAATAAGAAAACAAAACCCTAAAACGTTTGGAAAAAGAGAACAAAATAAAACTAAAGGCACTGTAAAATATTATTCTCAAAAAAGATTTGAAAAAGAAGTTCTTGGACAAGAAGCGCTTGCAATAAAACAAAAGTATGAAAATAAAAAACAACCTAAACTTACAGAAACAGAAATAAGTAATAAAGAACTAAGAGATGACTTTATTAAAAACTTAAACGATTTGCAAAGAGAAATGTATTTTAGAAAGTTACGTGAACATAGACAAGACATTGATAGTATAACGCCTATTCAACAAGACCCTACTAAAAAACAAGAAGAAGTCGATTATGTATTCAAAAGAACTCCTATAGAAAATACAGGATATGAAAGAGTGCCTGTTATGAGAAGAAAGGGTAAGTCTTTAGTTCCTTTAGTTAAATTAAGAATTAATCAAGAAACAGGAGATGTTAGAGAAATACCTGTAACTACAATACAAAAAGTAGTAAAAGAAAAAGGCGAAAGAATTCAAAAAGTACCTGTAGTTAAATCTCAAATTACGGAAACTAAAGAACCATCTAAAACTTATATAGGTCCTGACATGAGCGTTGTAAAAGACCGGCAAGCAGCACAACAAATAGCTAATTTAATTGCTAATGAATTAGCAGCTGGACCAGTATCATTAAATAGAATATTAGATGTTATAGCCAATAGAAAAGGCGAGTTTAAAGATTATGCATTTGAAAGAATGGCTGACCACCTGTCTAAATTTATTCAATCTACTAATAATAATGTACAGATACAGGCAGGTACTATTCAATCTGGTAATCAAGGGCAGTTTGACCCAGTAAATAATATAATTACTATTGACCTTAACAAGATGGGGCCAATTAACCCTGGTCAAGTTGTAGTTCACGAAACAATGCATGCTGCATTAGACCATATTATAGATAATCCTAATCAGTTAAATGAAGAGCAAACAGCTGGTATAGAACAACTAAAATTACTTAGAGAACAAACTATTAAAAGCTTACCAGCATTTAAAAAAAGAATAGGAGATTTAAATGAGTTTGTTGCTGAAGTATATTCTAACCAAGAACTACAAAGGGCAATGGGTGAAACTAAATCTACTGTAGGTGGTAGAGTTGTAGACCTAATACAGAGATTTGTAGAAGCTTTAACAAAAGCTTTAGGATACATGGCAAACAGAGATACATTTAAAGGTTCTTTATTGCAAGAAGCTACATTAGAAATAGAATCATTATTAAGAGGTAAAGGGTACATAGCACCTATAAAAGAGTTTAGAGGAGCTAAAACTAGGTTTGTTACAAAAGCTCCAGAAGCAGACACAAGAACTGTTGAACAAGCATTTGAAGAAGCTAAAGATAAAGTTGGGACTAACGAGTTTAAAAAACGAGGTCCACTAGACGCTATTAATAAGTCTTTATCTAGAAAACAACAAACTGCTAGATATTTAAAAACTAAATTTCAAAATGCTAGACAACCTCTTAAATCTTTAGAAGAACAACTTAGACTGTCAGGTAAATTAATTATAGGTGAAGAAGGTTTTAATAATATAAATAGTTTATTTGAAGTTGCTTTAGGAGAAGCTGATTTTAGATATAAACAGTATTTAGCAGAAAATATTAATAATTTAAAAATGGCTATACATAATTATGCTCAGGCAGCTAACTTAGAAATATCTGATGCATTAGATAGGGCTCATAAATATTTACAGGCTGTTCATGAACAAGAACGTAGATTAGTTAAGTATGTTAAAAATGTACCTCTTAATAGCCAAGACAAGGTTATTAATTATAAAGGAGATATGATAACTCCTGCTAGGTTTAGAGAAATAATTATAGAAAAGCTAACTACTGATGAAAACATAACACCAGAAATGGCTAGGAAGTATAGAAAAAAACTAGACGAGATAGTAGAAAAATATAAGAACGGTACGCCTGGTATGACAGAAAGTCCTAGAGATTTCTCAGGCCCAGAAGCATTAGACCCTAATTCAGATTTATATGATGTCATGGTAGTAGACCCTAAATCCAGTTCTCAAGCTAAATCTGCAAAAGATTTTAGAGATTTATTAGCCCGCGACCCGTTTGAAAAAGAAATTAGAGCGATAGGCTACATGCTAAAACCTATTCAAAATGCTACTCAGGTATTAAATAAAGAAGGTAACTATTTACCAAAAGTTGCAGAAAACATTATTAACTTCTATGGGTGGGAAAATTATATACCATTAAAAGGTAGACCTGGTCAAACAAAAGAAGATGAAGATTTAGATTTAACTGGAGAAAGATTAGGGGGTGACTTTAGACAAATAGAAAACCCATTTGGAGGTCGTGAATCTGAATCTAATAATGCATTAATTCAAACTATGATAGATGCAGTAACCTCTTCAGCTAGAGCTGGCCGTAGAGATATAACCCAAGCAATATCTAATTTAGTAAAACAGATGCCTTCTATTGGTAGAGTAGTAGAAACAATACCTTTTAGTCAAAAATATAATAACAAAATAAAAGATAATTTATTACAGGGTAAAAATCAAATAGTTAACTATAAACCTAATGGTGATTTAGAAATAATAAAAATTGAAGACGAAGAGTTATTAAGAGCAATTAGAAGAACATATGAAGATGCACATTGGGCAACAGAAGTATTAAACAATGTAACAAGTTTTATAGGACAAACCCATACTAGGTATAATCCTGCATTCCCTTTACTAAACTTTGTTCGTGATACATTAACTAACGCATTTGTATTAGGTGCAGAAAAACCATCTACATTATTTAGATATACAGGTAACATCGCTCAACAGGTTGCTGGCGGAGGCATGTTTAAAACTAATAAAATGATTAGAATGTTTATTAATAACAATATTGAAGGTGCAAGAGAGTATGCTAAAAAACAAGGTAAAGGTTCATTTGCAGCAGACATGTTTGATTATCTTGAACAAGGTGGTGCTGTATCCTATATCCAAGCATTATCAATAGCA
>Ga0222714_10001153_pt1 | contig 29921 bp, 37 predicted proteins | sample C33_3DmetaG_FD_165048 | JGI IMG/M metagenome (GOLD analysis project Ga0222714, IMG submission 165048) | Estuarine water microbial communities from San Francisco Bay, California, United States - C33_3D | ecosystem: Environmental > Aquatic > Marine > Unclassified | place: USA: California... | reverse complement strand
CATTCTCTTGCTTGTTGGCAAAAGGTTTGACCCCCCAAGTGGTAATCTTCTTAGTGTTGTAGTCCTGAATAGTAATCGCAAGAATCTCTTCCGATGCAGATTCTACATCAGGGAATCCTTGTTCAGAAGCAACCTCAATATCCAGAGTGACAAGTTTGATCTGACTAATGTCAAACTTAATTTCATCCTCTGGATACTTTTCTGAGATGTATTGATAGATATATCGATCATTTCCATAGATCTCAAATCCATCAACCTCATCATACTTTTTGTAAAACTCACGACAATCCCGAACTGTGCCAGGATGTACTTCTTCTACAGGTTCTCCACCTAATGTTCGATACTTTGAATCTTTCTTTGATTTCACATACAGAGTAGGGAAAAACTCATCCCTGTGCTCATACCTCCTTCCATTTTCAACTCCCCGAACGAGGAATTGATTTCCAATCAACTGAACATTAGTGTAGAAACGCATTACTTAGTAAGATCTTCGTATTTTTCAACAAGAGTGGGCATGGGTTCTGTGATCGTAAGGATCTTATCAGAACTAATCATAAAAACGTCTTGACGGGAAACATTTATTAACCAGGGTTCTAAAGTTCCGTCTTCTTTGTAGACAAATGGATTGGTCAACTTACAGTCTGGTTGACCAATATCGGCACCCACCTCATCAATCTGACTGATCAGAATCTGATTGTTCGTCAGTAGAATTGCTTTGATTGTTTTTTCCATACTTTACAATGTCCTCAATGTACATTTCTTTTAGTTTAGCAGTTGGTTCAACCATAGTGACCACCCAGTCAGCAGGAATCGGAATAGTTTCTTCTGCAGACAAAGGAATCCAAGGAAATAAGGATACTTCATATCCTGCCTTCTTTGTATTACCAACACTATCATTTGGCAATACATTGGGGTCCCTCATCTTAATAATACAAGGACGATTTAAATAGTATCCAACTACTCTCCTATTTTCATCTTCCCCATAAGTCATTTCCTTGAGGTCTGCGATCATATCTTCACCAGACTTCAATAGTAAAAGTTTAATTGCCATAGTGTATTCTAACCTCCACATATTTTAGCAATAAAAAAGAGGGGAGTCAACTGGATTTTGCCAGTTCCCCTCGTGGCATAGCACCGACGATATTCAGTTATATTTATAGATAATCCTTACGTTGGTGATGCTCAGGAACAATCTTACCAAGAACAATACTCAGTAACCCATCCTCAAAAGTAACTGATCTAACTTCCGTGTCGTCACTGAGAGTCCAGGCTCGTGTAAATGACCGTTGAGCCAGACCTTTGTGCAAGTATTCTGTTTCCGTTTCTTTATCTTCTTTTTGACCCTCAATAAACAATTTGCCATCTTGGGTGTAGACATAGACCTCCTTCTTCTTAAATCCTGCTAATGCAAGTTCAAGTCGGGATTCTACATTACTGACCTGAACTAGATTGTATGGGGGATAATTTGTCGTTGTTTCGTGGAGATTAAACAAACGATCAAAGTATTCGTCCATACCAATACTATTTCTATTTATCCGATCCAACAGTTGATTCATGTTGGCAGCATTATACTTCATGAGGTTAGTCATTTTAGTAACTCCTTTTTAAGCGAGGTTTGATTGTGTGGACCCTTTCGGCATCCACTACTAATTATACAAGAAACGAAAAAAAGAGGTATCGGTAAAACCGAACCTCTTTATAGGGTGTTCCGACTTGTAGAGTGCCGCACGAATGGCACACTACTATTTATTCTGCTTCTTGGGGTTTTCCCTTCTTACCAATGTTATACTTCTGCTCAAGGATCCATTCACCCTTGTCTTTGTAAGCAAGCACCTTAATTTGATTCAGAGGAGCAATATCCAACACAGAATCTTCTTTAACGACGGTGATCAGTCCCCAGTCAGCAAGAAGACGTGCGATACGATTACGTCTCTGAACATCATTCACAGTAAGGTTAGCGTGCTTGCCATCAAGGGCAAACAATTCCTTAAAGTGGACGATAAAATATCTTCCCTGTTTGTGCAGGATGTGGCAAGATTGATAGAGTTTCTTTTCCTTGCGTGACGCAACTCCGATGCGGGTCAGTGTCTCACGAACTTTGAGAAAATCATCAGGTTCATTGAGGAGCACCTCCACCATTTGATCCTGAGACCACTGAACTGTGGGTTCTACCGTAGTACTCATTTTGTTCCTCCAATGTCAAGTCGTTGTTTAATAAAGTTAATCTGTTCTTGTGTAAGAATTTTCAGAGCCTGTGATGCCTTCTCATTACTATAACCATAGTATTGTTTGACACATTCTAAATCCTGGATTTTATCCTTTCGGAGCCAAGGAGAGAATCTCTTTCTTTTCCTCAAAGTATTTAGATAAAATGAATATTGCATATCTTTATCTAAGTAATGATACTTATTCATTTCATTAGCATACATCACACAATCCAAATGCCCTGACAAGCAACGATTGACAATGTATGGGGGATAATCTTTTGTGTATTCAGTTAGATCTTCTTTGTTGAAGTTAATGGAGTTTAACCAATCTTTCAGTTCCACAGTTCTGCCTCCAGAGGATTCATAGGAACGATCGGGTAGTTAGTTACCAACAACTCCGTCTTGACATTATCATCAGTTCCTTTATCACCGCGATGTGCCATAGAATAACGCAACTTCCAATAAGTCAACTCATAGTCCTTGTAGAGTTCTTCTAAACGTTCATTAACGTTGTAGGTAATCATGAACTTATGAGGACACTTGTAGACGTTCTCTGCAAACTCATCATGGTCGAATGATTTATGCATCTCACGATTCTTTCCATAAAGAAAGTCTTTGATGTCGTAAGGAGGATCAAGAAATACAAACGTATTCTCAGGACCATCTGCATTCATCACTTCAGAATAATCAACGTTAGTGATCTTCCAGTTCTTGATGAGTTCAGAGAACTGCTTGAGTTTGTCAGCACCGACCAAAGAAAAGTTAGAGTTAGCAGCAGTTTGTGAAAAAGTGCTATTTTCGGTAAGACCAGAGAAACTACACTTATTCATGATGAAGAAAGCAACTGCTTTCTGAAAGTCATCATAAGTATCAATCTCAGCAGCATACTGATTGAATAAGTCCTTAGCAAACTTATCCTTCTCTTCCTGAGTGCCACTCTCAAGCATCTTCTCTTTCTGCTCTCTGACACTCTCAGAGAGGTCTTGACCATTATCACGTAGTTGTCTCCAGAAGTTGTAGAGAGGCACGTACAAGTCATTAATCCACACTGGGATGCCTGGATTGGACTTTGTTACGTCGATAGCAATTGAACCCCCACCAATAAAGGGTTCACGATACTCTGTAATAACTTTGGGATACCATGCTGACAGAGTTTTGATGGCTTTGGATTTTCCACCAGGATAACGAAGAGGGGTTTTCAGTGCTTTCATTTATATTCTACTGATTTGGAATCAAATTGGAGAGCAAGTTGAACGGTGTCAAGAATTCTATTCAGAGACGATGCATAGATTCGATAACCAGTTCCAACATACAGTTGTCCCATAACAACAGCAATTGTAGCAGTTCCCCAGAAATAATAATAGAACCTTGACTTAACTTGTGCTTTCAGTTTTTCTTTTTTCATGATCATACAATCAGTTTTTTCTTATCTGGAGTAATCAGTTTACTGCCAAACATCTCATTGTATTTCTTAGAAACGTCTTCCTGAACAGGAACAATATAGATAACATGTGTTTTGGAAACAGTGATCTCTGGATTATCTTGGTCAATCACTGTTGCCCAAGGAGCAAATCCTACACCAGTATTTGTGGGAAGAACAACCAGACCATTCTTGAGAGTCACAGTATCATCAGTTTCAGAAACAAGTTCTGCAATGACTTCCTCACCAGTAGTGATACGAAACAGTTTTACATTAATCATTTGAATTCACACTCCACCATAATTTCGGTTAGACAAGCAAGCATATTTATCTCTTGGTCGGCTACGAATGCCATTTGATACTGATACTTAGCAAGAGTAAGAACAGCAGCAGGAATACTATTAGGGACCATGGAATCATAACAAGCATCGTAAATACGACGCAGAAGTACAGAAGTATCATTGTCCAGATTATTGACGACCCACTTACGTACTTCAGGAAAGTCCTTTTCCTTAAGTTTTTTAACCAAATCATTTACCTTTACATCACTGAAGGTTGCAAGAATACCAGTGTCAATCTTACCACTTGAAGAGTAACGTTGGCACTCATTAAGAACACGTCTCCAATCGGGGAAGTGTTTATTGATCAATTCTACCAGGACCTTGTTATCATATTCAACACTTTCTGCAGCCAAGATTTCTTGGATACGTTTGAAGAACTGTGCTGCAAGTTGAGGTTTGTTTTTGGAGTTGGTAGAAAAGTCGATACAGGCACATCGAGAGTGGAGGGGTTCGATGATCTTGTTCTTGAAGTTGCAGGTGAAGATGAACCTGCAATTACCACTAAACTCCTCAGTAAACGCCCGTAGTAGGAGTTGTACATCATTGGTCGTGTTATCTGCCTCATCAATGATGATGACTTTGTGTTTTGCAGTCGAAGCAAGTGAGACGGTCGAAGCAAAGTTTTTCGCAGTATTTCGGACGGTATCAAGGAATCTTCCTTCATCGGATCCATTGATGACATAAACATCTACTCCTAATTCGTTGCATAGTGCTTTTGCTACGGTAGTCTTACCACACCCAGCAGGTCCTGCAAGGAGTAGATTTGGAACTTCCCCCTTATCTAGGAAGTCTTGAAAAGTTTTTTTAATATTCTCTGGGAGAATACAATCTTCAATAGTTTTGGGACGGTATTTCTCCACCCACAAAAATTCATCACGCATAATCAAATCCAATCAGGTTTACGGTGGGGCAACCGAATATAATTATCGCACACCCACGGTTTAGAAGCAATGTACATTTTATAAGCAGTGAATGTATCAATGCGGTCATCATATTTGTATTCGTCAGGCATTGCCCGTGCGAATGGTGTTGTTTCCTTTCCACTGCGTCCTTGAGGATCAGCATATGGAAAGATTTCTCTTGCAGCAATCAAAGTTTTGAAACAAGTGTGATGTTTACCATATCGGAGTTTATATTCATCACACAATGCAATACCGTGCTGAATAAGCCATTGCCAGTTGTTAACAAACTCCGATGCCCATTTGGTACAAGGATGATTGCGAAAAGCACCCTTCTCAGTAGCATAGGGTGTACCATCTGCTTTGGGAAGAGTGCCGAATCCATGTCCCCATTTATCTGATGCCACGATAGCAAGCATCTGACAACATTCCAAAGGCATCTTAACAATGTGCTTGTCAGGAAGCACTTGTGCGGATTTCCAAGGATTGGGGGACGTTACAAAAATGTTCATTCCAAAGGACGTACAAATTCACGACTAATAATGTTGGATGCTTGAAGCATCTCTTTCATATATTCTACACCATTTTCTGGTGTGGTGTGATCTCCACAGGTAAATGCGTCACAAACTGCCATACTTTTTTCTGGCCAAGTGTGAATGCTGATATGTGATTCAGCAAGCATAGCAATACCAGTGAAACCTTGTGGTTCAAACTTATGGACCGATAAGTTAAGGAGGGTTGAATTACACTCTTTTGCTGCGTTGTAAAGCATCAAACGCATGTAATCAATATCCTCCATCAACTCAACATTACAACCCTTTAATGTAAAGAGGATATGTCTCATCAACCAAAGCTGGAATCTGGTTCCAGAGCAATGTAGTAAGTGAGATCGTGATTCTTAGAAGTGAATCGGGAGAGAAGTTTTTGTGAAACGACAACCTCATAAGTTCCAGGAAGAATCTTGATGTTTTCAACTTTAAAATTGAAAGAAAATTCTGCGTCAGTTTCACCAACAACGACAGAGAAGTCATTGGAGGTATCATTCTTCTTATCCCGAACAACCAGTTTCACAACACCGTTCTCACCAACAGCGGAGAGATCAGGCAATTGATAAACAGCAGATGCTTTCAGCAGTTTTTCCAGTTGTTCAGTGCTCAGTTCAAAGCAGACATCCTCACTTGGAAGTTGAATAGCTTTGTCTGGTGGAGTCACAATGACATTGGGATCAGCAAAGAAATACTTAGAACGAGACTTGCCTTCACGAATAACAACATATCCGTCTTGAGCAAAATCAAGTTCAGGACTTTGGTGCAAACTCAGACCGTTAAGGAACTGATTAAGATCATAGATGCCAAAGTCTTTGGAGAACTCTTCAGTAACAGTTGCCTCTGCAAGAATGTTCTTCATCACACTGATCGTGCGAAGTTTGTTACCTTCCTTAAAAAGGATGGACTGATTGATAGAAGAAAAGTTCTTCAGGACAGAGATAGTTTTATCAGAAAGTTTCATAGGGTTCCGTATTTTCATTACAAAGGCCAGCAAAGTGATAGAGAAGAATGCAATAGTGAATTGCTTTTAGAATGTCTTGTTTGGACTTACCGTTCTTCTTACCAAAACGAGAAAGGTATTTGATAGCATTACTGCGACAGAAAGGTTCTGCATCACCAATACCCTCAATCAAATCAAGGGTTTGAGTTTTAGATCCTTCAGAAGCATAGTGAGAACGATAAGTTCCACCAAGATATTCACGAATTTCTTTGATGATTACGTCTTCATTGTACTTCCAAAAACCATTTTCGTTAGTAGGTGCTGAAGGAAGATCTGGAATATTCAAGTTCATGTGGAAATCATTTTTATAATCAAAGCTAATAGTATCTGGAGAATAGTTTGGATTGCCAGTTAGACTAAAACCATCCTCATACCAAAAATCTTGGGCAGGACGAGCAGCACCAAAACTGATCGTATCAGTTCCCTCACCACCGCAAATTACAGTATCCCCAAAAGTTTTTGGAATTGAACTTTCATAGGTGCTCTCAAAATTTTCGGACATTTCAAATCCTCATAAGGTAAAAATAATGTTTGTCAGTATTCTATCAAGAGAAGTTGTGAGAGTCAAGACATTCTTTCTGATCAACATAGAATTTTTCACCAGTGGCAGAAAGATCGAAATCAGCATCAACCTTATCATAAAGTTCAAGGAATGCTTGCTTGGTTTCATCATCAAAACGATTGACACAAACACTGATTGCTTTTGCCTTATCGTTGAAGATGCTATAAGCACGAACAATGTGAACTAGACGACGAGTACTGATGATTTCCTCAATACCACCATCATAAAAGGTCTTGCGGATAATGTCTGCCCAATCGCAGAGACGCTTGAGAAAATCAAGATCAGAAGTTTCTTTGAATGCTCCAATAGAAGCAGCAACTTTGTAGAGAATCTTATATTCGTTAGTAACAGTAGGATATTCCTGCTCAAAGGTTACAGGAAAACGTTCTAAGAAAGCTTCATTGAGCACGTTAGTCCCAATGAATCGACCGTCGTCACTCCCCTTGCCCTTTGTGTTTGCCGTTGCGAAGATCTGGAAACCATCGGCGGGCGTAACGAACTTGCCAATCTTCTTGAGGAAAACTCCCTTCCCTTCAAGGATTGACTGGAGGCAAAGGATTTTGTTGCTTGCGAGGTCGATTTCGTCAAGAAGCAAGACGGCACCTCGTTGGAGGGCTTCCACAACGGGACCATTATGCCAGACTGTGGCACCGTCAACAAGACGGAAGCCGCCAATGAGATCATCTTCATCAGTTTCAATAGTAATGTTTACACGGATGAGTTCACGTTCAAGTTGGGCACATGCTTGCTCCACACAGAACGTTTTACCATTACCCGAAAGACCCGTAATGAACGTCGGATAAAATAGACGGGACTGAATAATTTTCTTAATATCGTTGAAATTACCAAACTTGACGAAGGTATCATCTTTAGCAGGAATAAGGTTTTGTTCGGTTGCTGGAAGGGCAGCAGGAGCAGCATAAGACACTTCCAGTTCCTCCACAGTCTCTTTCGTTACTTCCAAATTCCACTTACCGCGACCAACCTTACAATTAGTCAGTTTGTTAGTAACAGTTTGGTAATTTGCACCATTCATGGCACACCAAGCACGAATGTCAGCAGAGGTCACAGACTCTCCATACAAACTCTGGAGAGAAGTGCGGATGTAGTCAGCAGACAGAGGCATTAGTTGTTTGTTTGAACTGAAGTTATTATAGAGCAAAAAGGGGGCAGTTAATGCCCCCAGTGGTCAGTCTCCAAACCGTCCGTACTTGTATTTCATCGCCTGAAGAAACCAGGCATCAGTTAGAGACTTAGGTCCATGAAGAAGAACTTGGACCTGCTTATCCTTAAGAGAGGGATCTGAAAGTGCTCTCTTTTTCCATTCTGGTATTGTCATGCTACTAAAGAAATGAACTCACCAAGAACTTTCTTATTTAGTTTTTTAGTTTTGAGAGACTTAACAAAAGCAGACTTAATTTGTGCTTTAGTTGCATCTCCCTTTACATCAAACTCAGTATCTTGAGAGAGTGCAGATGAAGACAGTCCAAAGTATGCATGGTATCCAGAGTTTTTAATAGTGAAACTACGCATCTTTTTCCAATCAGTTTGAAGTTTAAGCAATTCTTTACTATGATCATCGCAGTAAAGTTTCATAAAATCACTTGCACCACGTCCTTCAAGAACACGAATACCGATAAAGTTTACAGAGCAGAAATTATCCTGCAAATTACGAAGCAACAGATCAGTAAAACCATGCCAACCATAAGGAACTTTATATGTGGTTCCAAGTTTACGATCCCTTAAAAAAGAAACACCACCAGGCAAATGACGAGTCCCCATGTATGGTTCACTTTCCCAATGACGTTTAACTTCCTTGTGATAACCAAGATGATTTGCCTCACCATCGGTCAAGACAATGCACTGAACTTTTTGTAGTTTATTCTGTTTCTGGAACTGAGGGAGAATCTGGTGGAGACAAAGCAGTGCTTCGTTTAGAGGAGTACCAGACAATCCAAGACGAGTCGGAACAGAATAAGAAGTATGATAATAATCACCGAATGATTTTGCAATGCGCCAAATGTTGATCATTTGATGCTCCAATTGCAGATTATTTGTTTTGCTGGTGAAAAGATTCATCAGAGAAAAATGCTCATCAATGACAAGAACATTCTCTTTCTTCTCATAGCAAGGAGTCAAATCAACGGATTTGATAATGTCACCAGTTTCAAGATTAAACTCTGGTCGTTTCCATTCATTAGTAAACGCATAAACCTCAAAGGGAATAGCAACTTTCTTACAGAACCAAACCAGATTGTAGAGTTGCTTGATTGTATCAAGCATCACCCGACTCATAGAACCACTCCAGTCAAGAATAAAGATCAACCCATGATTCTTACCATCAGGAATCACAGAGACTTTTTTGAATAGATCTTCATTGTACTTGTAAGTATGGAGTTTGGTACAGTCCAGAACACCAGTGCGCGCAGTAGTGGCACGGGCATAGGAGTCTGCTGCCTTGCGGCATTCAAACTCTTTGACCAGATAGTTTACTTCTTTCTGTGCAGAACGTTTGAACTTAACAAACTCTTCATCAGCAACTTTGAAGATTGGATGCTCAGTGGATTTAAGTTGATGATTAAACCACTTATCAATTTCATTATGAACATCAATATTGTTCGCAATCACACGATTCAGATCAACTTGAGGAATCTCCACATATACGTTTTCATATCCATTAGTATCTACAAGATCTTGCAGATTATCTTCAAGGGCATCAGCAGTTTGAACCTCAGGTTCGCCAGCAACTTCAGGAACACCAGAAGAAGATTGTGGAGTAGATTCCTGTTGATCAGAGTCACCAGAACCTTCACTAGTGGTCTCCTGCTGCTCTTCCACCAGTTCATTGGCAGGTTGATCAGATTCCCCACCCATTTCAGGGGGAGGAGTGATATCAGACACTTTCTCATCCTGCTTTTTCTTGCAGAACTTATACAGTTCCTCAGCAGCAATAAGAACATCAGCAAAAGTTTCTGCAGATTGAATTAGATCAATGATCTCCTGTTCATCTTCAGTAAACTCAAGGTTTATAAAATTACCGATCTTAAAGTATAGATTTGCACGATCAGCAAGATTAAAATTAGCAACAGACTCATCAGATATAGAGAAAAAGTCTTCGTCATTTAACTCCTTGTATCCAGTAAAGAATGTCTTAGCAAGTCCCATGTACTTGCGTTTCATCAGTTTCTCAATCCGCGCATCTTCAACAACATTCACGAATTGAGGAGGGACAGCAACCTTCTCCAACCAGTTCTCATCAGGGGTGAAGAGAGCATGTCCCACTTCATGACCCACCAGGAGGTCATACACAGTATTACTTGCCTTCTCCCACATCGGAAGAGTCAGAACACGGGTGTGAACATTAAAGCAGGCAGTTTGAACCTGCTTGTGCTCCACGATCAAGTCCTCAGTGGCAAGCAGTTTGGCGAGTTGGGATTTGATTTCTTGTTTGACTGCCATAGGTTTGTCTCAGATGAACCTATAATACGACAAAACCTCCCGTTTCTGGGAGGTCATGTGCCGCTTCTTAAACTGACGTAATGCTTCACGTCTTGCTCGCATTGCTTGTGGTTTAAGTTTTCGTTTTTGCTCCTTCTTGGAGTGGTGCTGCCAGTTCGGGGTAGAGTTTGCCAATGTCCTGACGATAGAGTTGCTTAATATTATCTATTAGAGCAGGTGTCTTGTCAAGTTTATTTCCCTCATCCGAAGATTTTGGATATTCAATATTATCATTAAAGTTCAACTTAACTCCAACAACGTCACTTAACCATTCAACAAAAGATTGATTTATTTTATCCTCAAATTTCCATATACTAGTTTGATCTGTAAGAAAATCAACTTGTGGTCTATACCAATTCCATGCCTCATCAAAAGGAAGGTTTCGAATCATGGAAGCAAACATTATTGGATCCTCCATCACAGATTGTATATCATTTCCATATGCTCTCTTAAGATATACCGATCCAGAAATAAATCGATTGATAGGATTTCTCACAATAGAAAAGTGAGGAATGTCAGAGACGTTCAAATATTTTTGATAGTGTTCTCGATGATAGTGTGCTATCTCAAATCCATTTACTACAGACATTACACCAAGACCAGTATCAAGATGCTTTTCTTCCCACTCAAAACCATTCTCCAAAAGATTTGCTTCTACAAACCTTCCTGCCGTTCTGGGAATATGTGCAAAGAAAACTCTTTTACCACTGTCTCTATGAACAAAAGTTGGCATCAAACCATCCTACTGAATCCTTTCACTTTCTCAAATCGAATCACATCTGCAAATCTATCATGCAGAGATTCTTTGTGAGAGATAACAAAGATATTTGCATCTTTGACAACATATCGGATGATTTTTAGAAACTCTTCTGTTCCAAAACCATCAAGAGAACTATCAAACACCTCATCCATGATAAGTAGATTAGTATTGACGGAATTCTTCATTCTGGCAACTTCACGCCAAGTGAAGAGGAGTGCCAGATCGATTCTCATCTTTTCTCCCTCACTGAAAGAGGAATAAGAAAAGTTTTCATGAATGGGGGACTGGACGGTTTCGTTAAACTCTTCATCAAGAGTAAAGTTGATATAGAAGTCCATCAGTTGTAAATACCGATTGACTTGTTGATTGATCAGAGGAAGATACTTCTTGATAATTTTAGTTTTCACTCCACCGTCTTTAAGCAAACTATACGAAAAATCGTAGTAGTTGATGGTGTCCTTGTTTTGTGCGAGTTCGTCGTATGTAGTTTTTAAATTTTCTTTAAAAGTTGCTAACTTGTCATGCTCAGTATTTCTATTTGCAAGTTGCTCGGTAATTCTTTGAATTTCCGATTCCAAATCCCTGACCTGTCTTTGACATCCAGAGATCTTAGTATTATTTTTAGAAATGCCATGCGTTAAAGAAGTAATCTCCTTTGATAAATTTGTAAATTGACGCTCTCGTTCCTCTTCCTCTTTAATTGCCTCCTCCAGTTCTTTATAACCAGATTGCAACTCCTTTGCTTTAATTTGAGCGTCACTAATCCTATTTATTCTGAAGGACTCCTCAATAGACTGATCACAGGTAGGGCAGACCGTATTCTCTGTGAAAAACTTGTGCTCTTTTGTAATGGTAGATACTTTATTAGAAATCTTTCCTTTTAAGTTGCCAAGTTTACGAAGTTTTTCTGTGGCACCAGTATACTTTTCAAGAGTTTCTTGCAACCCAGAAAGTTCTTGATTCATATCTTGACAAGTATTCATCAAGTCATTTTCTTCATTAAGAAGATCTTCAATCTTCTCTTCTTTATCTTTAATATTATCTTTTCCACGTTGCTCCAATTCTTCAATAAAGTTTTCTTGCATCGAAACCTTATCGATCAAGGACTCTTTCTTAAGTTCTAAAACCTTAATATTTTCCTTTACAACACGAATCTTTTCTTTAATCAAAGTGTTCATAGAAGAAAAGATTCTAATATCAAGAAGATCTTCAATCACTTCACGACGATTTGCAGCAGTTAGTTGCATAAATGGTACAAAAGTGCTGCTACCCAGAATCACAATCTGAGTAAAAGACTTATAGTTCATCTTGATCACATTTTGCTCCAACCACTTTTGTTGGTCCAATGCGGCAGAAGATTGATCTAATGGATTGTCATCACGATGAATCTCAAAGATATTTGGTTTTATTCCCCTAATAACTTTCCAGTTAGTGTTCCCAATAGAAAACTCCACTTCAACTCTACAGTCCTTTTCATTTACAGAGTTTAGAAGTTGAGGTTTGTTAATTTTACGAAAAGGTTTACCAAACAGAGCAAAAGTAAGAGCATCAAGCAAAGTACTCTTGCCTGCACCATTTGTACCAATGATTAGATTAGTTGGATGTTTAGTAAAATTAATCTCAGTATACTGATTACCCGTTGATAAAAAGTTTTTCCAACGAATCTTTTCAAATAAAATCATGTTCGGTTTCAGGAGGAATTACGAGATCGTTTTTTGTAATGATAGAATACTTATAGTCATGCATTTCACATGTCTTTATCATTATCTCATCATCTATTTCAATAACGTGCATTGTTGGACTTCCTTCGTCCTCTAACATCATAGCATACCTCATGGCATCGTCTTCTTCATCAAAGAGATAAAGAATCTGTTCTCCATCATCATCTGTTACAGAATACGCACCTTCGGTTTCTTTACCATAAATTGTTAGAATATACATCTTAAATTAATTCACATGCCTCTTGATAAGTTTGTCTCATAATATTCTGAACTTTGGACTTATCAAGTTTGATTTCTGCCTCCTGAATGTATCTATTTAAAATAGAAAGAGTATCTTCTGACTCAAATACTTCAAACTCTTCCGGGTCTTGAAGATCAAAGTTTTCAACAACTTTTAATTCAGCAGCAACATCTGTAATTTTGTCAATGAATTTCTCAAACTTCTTTGTGTCAGATTTTTTGCGGACAATAACCTTAACAATTTTGTTGCTATATTCGGTAGCATCGAACAATTGGTACGATGTGTCCTCATAATAAACGTTATAGAACATTCTATAAGGATTATTGACTGGAGTATGTTCTAAGGTTTCTGTATCGAAAATATGAAACCCACGAGTATCATTCGCATCATTCCAGAACATCTCATAAGGATTTCCTAGATAGAAGACTGTTCCATCATCTGATCTTGTATGGTAATGACCTGAGAATACTTTCCCAAACTTCTGATATAGTTTGCTTTCCATACCATGTTCCATGACGACTCCTCTATGAGCTCTAAATCCTGAGAGCTCAAGGTGCCCCATCGCACACTTGCAAGTTGTACTTTTAATAAGTTTAACAGTTTCTTTTTCATTATCTTGATTGATCCAAGGAATAAACAATACACCAAGACTACCTAAAGTAACCTCTGTTGCTTCAGAATAGACAGTTACGTTATCATATTCTCGAAGAAGAAGATCTACTGCATTAACATCATTTGTGTTTTTATAATATGCAGTATGGTTACCAACAATCGTGTGAACACGGATACCCATGTCCTTTAAACGATCATAATAGTTGTTCTTAGCCCATGCCAGTGCAGAAAAGTCAATACCCTTTCGACTATCAAAGGTATCTCCCATATCAATCACTACCGAAATGCCTTCTTTTTCTAAGGTAGGAAAAAAGACATCATTATAAAACTTTAGAAAATAGTCATGGAACAGTTTAGAGTTCTTACGGCAACCAAAGTGTTGGTCGGTAATGATTGCGACTTTCATCAATAACGAAGTTTGGAATGCACGGCATCTTTAATACTATTGTAGTCGGAGTAGTTCGATCCGTCAAGGGTGTTGTTGTCGTCAAACACCTCACTGTAACCAGATCGTTCAATGATCTTGTTCTTGATTTCTAGTTGACGTTTCTCTCTTTGAATCCTGCGGAGAAACGCATAATGAATGATCTGCGTAAAGTAAGCAAAAGGATTCTGGGATTTCTCAGGATTAAAATTATGAATGTACTGAACGCAATTTTCGATTCCATCAGAGATCATGTCCTCCTTGAACATGTAGTTCACAAAGTTTGGCTTGAAGGACAAATGATTTGCGATCTTCAAGAAACACTCCCCAATATAACGAGGGATGGGAGGTTTGGGAAGTCCTTTTGCTGCTGCAATCTCTTTATCTTCACGATATTTGATAAGGGCTGCCAGAAACTCTTTATTGTTTACATAATGTTCCGACCTCTTTCTTTTTGTCATGGGTCTTATCATTAGTTTATCTCATAATATGTATGAATTATATCATCTTACGAAACAGTTGACAAGTTCTAAAAATCAAGTAGAATAACTCTGTCAGGGTTGATAGGAAAGCTTTAGGTACTCTTAAAGATCTTCTCTAAGATCTCTTTTGCGTCATTGATGTTAGCAATATATCCCATCTTTCTATTGAGTTTATAATGGTTAGTAGCATTTTTATTAGAAGATCTAACATAGTCTTGATACATCATAATCATTTCTACATCAGATGATTCGGATAAAGTAAGCACATCGTTCATATTTAAAATGAACATGTCATCTGTTGTTGTTTTTAGCCATGGTTCTATTTTGTAACCAACCAATCCATTTTTACCTTTAAGTTCATTGATAACAATTGGATTAGATACTAACAACATTGTTCTATCATCTTCTTCAGAGGCTGCTACCTTTGCAAAGATTTCTTCACCTGATTTTAATTTAACTGTTGCGTAAAAATCGTCTTCTATCATACCTTTAATTGAATAGTGATTATCTCATAGTTAAAGTTTTCCTCATTATATGTTTTGATTCTTTCTATGAAATGATTAAGTGTGTAATTTCTTCTGGACTTGGTTGAACAATCATCTGATATGTCATACAGGGTTGCTTTTACTTTGTCCTTTCCTTTTCTAAGAACTCGTCCAATACTTTGAAGATTGCGGATTCTGGACTTACTTGGAGAGGCAAAGATGACATTATGGAGATTTTTAATATTGATACCTGTAGAAAAAGTTCCATAAGAGGCAACAATAATTGCGTTGTTTTCTCTCTCTGTAATCTCTCTGACTAATTCTCTTTCTTCAGCATCCACTCCACCATGTACAAAAAATACTTTACGATCATCACCCGTGTTACTATTTATTTGTTCGTAAAGTACTGCACCATGAGCCTCAACTCTTGCAAACAGAACAAGAGTATTGCCTTTTAAATCTAAAGTAAGATTACGGATGAATTTATTTCTCTGTTCGTGACTGATTAAATACTGTATCTCATCTTCATAAGTTTCAAACTTCTGGGGTGGGTGTTTAAGCACAAGACACTGAATGCCAAGTTGAGAAAGATGTCCTTGTCTCATCAATTCATCAGTTCTTGTTACCTTATATGATGGACCAAACAGTCCTTCTAAGACCCATTTATGAGTCTGTGTTCCATCTAATGTTCCGGTGAAACCAAATCTATACTTGGCATGATGAAGTTTAGTCATGATTTGTATCAATGACTTAGACTTGAACAAATGTGCTTCATCACCTATAATACAACCATAGTCTTCAAAGAAAGACCGTTCAAGTTTATATACAGATTGCCAAGTAGTGATAGTTACTGGAGCATCATTACTCTTCTCCCTACCAGAATAAATCTTGTGACAGTATGACTCAGCGTCCCAACCATAATCAAGAAAATCCTTGTACATCTGCTCTACAAGAGATGTCGTTGGAACAACTAGAAGGATTTTTTCTCCTCGGTCTACATAATATCTCACAAGAGAATAAATCATCAAAGATTTGCCTGAAGCAGTGGGGCTTATCAGTAACTTTCTGTTATGTTTTAGAGCACCGTATACTCCCTCAACTTGGTATTTTCTGGGAGAATGAGAACAAATAGAATTCATATAATCCTTGACACCTTCATATGAGATGTTATCGTTCTCTTCATATGGAGTTCCATAGAACTTATTATTTTCAAACTGATATGTGTATCCGTATTGTGTGCAGAAATTTACGATCTTGTCTAAGAGACCAACATAGATCTGCTTAGACCGCATATCAAATAAATGGATTTCTCCATTCCAATTTCTGCCCCGATATTGGGGCATAAATTTGGCGTTAGGAACCTCAAACTTAAAGTGATCTCTAAGTTCGTATTCAATATGAGGTTCAGTATTAATTTTTAAAAATACTTCGTTGGATTTAGAAATAACAAGATCTGTTGTTCTCAATGCAATCCATTCATCTACGGGTATTTATTTCGTATTTTCTATCCAATTTCTAATACTTGATAAATCCCACTGCCCATAATGTTGTGGGACATCACCACTCTCCATCATAGACCAAAGCATTTCTCTTGATCTAGTTGAACATAAACTTACAAGACTGTCAAATAAATTATCTTCAAACTTTAATCTACTCGCATGATTCCAAAAAGGAGTATCATACTTAGACCCTGATTGATATAACCATAATAAGTAGTTTTGAATCTTTAAAATGTAATCAGATATTTGTTCACACACTTGTCTCTTTGACATCTTTCCAGTCATATATTTTAAGTATCTTGCCGTTGAGAAAACATATGCTGGATTTGAATTTGCTTCCAAAGGTTCAAGAAACATTAATTTATTTCCGTTCAAGAATATCCTATTATCGATCATAAAATCTTTGGATATGTAATTTGAAAAGAAAAGAGTATCTATTGAATCAATATCAAATATGTCCTTGAAATTTATCTTTGCTTGATCAACAGTTGTTATTTCCTTATTAAAAAGATATCCATAAGAAACTGAATCTATATTTGGAATTCTAAAGCACCATCCATCTGGAGTTGCAACACAATCAGTCCATTGAAAATCTTCTTTCTCTTCAGACCTACCAAGAAGAACCGAATTTACTGGATTTAAAAGAGTTTTATAGTTATCAAAAGTTTTTGGTTTTCCTGAGCAATCAATAATATAATCAGAATCTATTTCGTCGTAATTTTTTATATTTTTTTCTACTACTTTAAACTTATTTGACTTTAAAATAAACTCTCTTAATTTATTGACATCATAATGGGCTGCAGAATATCCCATGCCAAAGGGATGAAAGAATTTATTTTTCTTTTTTCCCCAGTTCTTATACATAATGCCATGTTTTTGCGTGGCATCAAAAGGATTATTGGTCCAGTCAATGTCAAAAACAATTGACATGATATCCATAATTCCAGGAACCGTTCCTTGCCCTACTTTCTCTGGTGGAAGGTTTGGATCATGAATTAGTTCTATATCCCAATCTGATCTATTTACAAAATAATAATGTGCCTGAACCGCAGATAAAAGACCTGCAGAACCTGCACCAATGATTGATAATTTTTTCATCCCAACCCCGAATTAAATCTTATAAACTCAATTGCATTCTTAATTTGATATGTACGATTTGTTATCTGCTTAAGAATGCTTTCAATATAAACAAGCATTGTGTCATAATAATCAATCTTCAAACAGACCGTAGAAAGTTTTTCATCGGCATCAAGATATTTTTGCATAGTATCTTTGTCACGAATTTTTTTTGGAAATGGATTCTCTACATAAACATCAGGATCTGCTTTTCCACTAAAGTATTCATAACGTTCGTGTCTAATGTTTTTTCTTTGTTGCTCTGCTTTCTTTCTCAAAAGAAAGATTGTGTTGTACATTTCAAAATACTTTGCATGAAGTGTGGGAATGTTTGTTGATTCTGTATGGAGGTTATCCATATCAATCTTTGCATCTTTTTCCCACATTTCTTGAAGTTTGTCAAGATCAATCATAAAAGATTATTTTGCATATCAGTTATCGTGTATATAGTATACTTGAAACTTACATCTGCTGTAAAGTATTCAATGTCCGTATCAGTTGCATCGAAAGTAATGGTTGACAAAGAATATGGAAATACATCTTTGAACATAACCTGAAACTTTGGAACCAGATTGTTACTCAATATCTGTAACGTTGCATCTGAGTAAATATTTTCACCTGTTCTGGCAAATTGTCCTTGAATCTTCCCCTTATCATTAAGATCTTTTAATTGATCCAACTTTTCAGGGTATCCAAGACCTCTTATCCAGTTTTGGATTTCCATATAGTTAAAAAGATCTTCATCAACTAAAAATCTTAATGTTAAATCACCAAAACTAATTTTATCTCCAGGAATGTCAAGATCCTTTAAATAACTTGTCTGCTGAGCAATACCTAAATCCAATGAGGGTATGTTTGCTTGATTGCAAAAGAAAGCTGCTGCAGGACTTCTTTTTAAAGCAAACTTAAATCCCGTTGGGGATAAAAAATTTCTATTGGTAATAGGTGTTCCTGGTCTATCAGCAGGTGCTTTTCTTGTTGCCATGATTATTCACTAATAACAGTTGCATTAGCAAAATGCTTAGGGGTGTAAGTTACTCCATTTTTAGTTACTGTTGTGTTTTTATCTGCATTTGCATCAGACTCATTTGCATATACTTTTCTATCATCATAAGTCTCGGTCCACTTATTATCACCCAGATAATAAATATCACCAACACCTGGATTGATTACACTTGCTGTCTTAATGTGAAAAGGCATTTTACTTATATCTCTACTTTCTTATTTAGATAAAAAAAGAGGGTCCCGAAGGACCCTCTGATTAACTCGTGTGAGTATAGATCACATGAGGTTCTTAACAGTAACTCTTCTGTAGTAGCGGTTGCTGTTAACACGGAGACGACCCAGACCAGCATCGGTGCCTTCTGCAAATGGGTTAGCAGTGATACCGTAACGGGTCTTAAAGCCAATCTTGGGCTGGAAGCTGTTCTCACCAACGGCACGAACCATCTGGAGAGGAACGTATGGGCAATAGAACAGACCTGCGTCATAAGGTGAAGAACCCTTATAACCAACAACGTAGTACTGGTTAGCAGCAACGTTTGCCGAATAAGGATCGATGTAGACACGATACTTACCTTGCAGGACACCTGCGAAGGTGTTACCAGTGTCATCAACGTTCAGGTTTGCGTTGAGTGCAGGGGTGTAGTCGAGAACACCAGCCATGGTCAGTGCAGAAGCAACGTCTGCAGAGCACATGATGATGTTGCCCTTTCCTCTACGAGTTCTTTGTGCGATTGCGTTAGCATCACGCTCGATTTGGAACAGGAGACCCTTGAACTTCTCAACAGACCAACGACCGTTGGAGTCGATGTCGAGGTCGAACTCACCTGCGGTAGCAACGTTGGTTGCAGCACCTTGCTCAGCAATCTTGTAGATGGTTCTGATGACTTCACGGTTGATCTCAGCAAGAATCTCAGTTGAGAGAATGTTTGCGAGTTCAGCCTCAGCATTCAGACCATGAATTGCCTTAAGGTCCTGAGCCAGTTCCAGTGAGTATTCTGCTTTCAGAGCACGGCTCTTAGCAGTAACGGTGACCTTCTCGATCGAGAATGCCATCTGGTTGAAGGCATTGGTGCTGGTTCCGTCCAGTGCTTCAGCACTGTCGGTACGCAGACCCTGACCGACGTTGTATCCAATAGAGGATGCAGAACCAGTTGGGTTCAGAACGGAAGGATTGGTGCCAGACTGTGAAGTAGTACCCAGACCAGCAGCAGCATCGGAGAATCCGTTTGCATCATCCAGACCAGCAGGTTGACCGGAGAATGCGGTGTCTGCTTCGTTGAAGAATGCTTCGGTTCCGCTCTGGTTGGTGTAGCGGGAACGCATTGCGAAGATGAGTCCAGTAGGACCACTCATTGGTTGAACACCTGCCAGGTCATATGCGACCAGGTTAGGCATTGAACGACGGATCAGTGAGATCAGTACGGGATCGAAACCTGCAACAGGACCTGCTGCAGCAGCACTACCACTGAAACCTGCATTAGCACCTGACTGAGTGTTGACGTTTGGTTGCTCATAGAGCATTCCGCCATTTTCAAAGGAGGATTGCTCACGGAGGAATCTTTCTTGGTTTTCTAACAGGACAGCGGTTACTGCTCTCTTATGGGGATCTTTGATTGAATCAAGTCCCTCATGGTTGAGGAGAGGTGCCCACTTTTCCTGCAGATGCTCTGATTGGAACATTTGCGTTTACCTAATTTAAAGTTTGCGTTTGATTTAATGTTAAATTCAGTTGTTCTTGCTAAAAGAACCCAGAGTTCTCATGTATGCAGCCATCGAATCTGAGTAAGACTCAGAACCCGAATGGTCTACACCTTCTGAGAGGGTTTCAGTTTTAGCTGCTGAAGACTCTTTCTTGGAGGCAAAATATGACTCCTTGAGTGTTTCCAGCTTTTCACGATATTGCTCTTCACTTTCAAACTCAACACTTTCGGCAAGTGAAGCGAGCTTCTCTTTCTGAGTCTGTGCAAGACCTTCAGAGACTTGATCTAATACCCCATCAGCAACCGACTCTGCGAGACGCTTGTTAAGGGAGATGTTCTTCTCAATTTGCTCGTTGAGTTTTGTCTCCATATCATCAAGTTTTTCTACCATGCTTTCAAGCACATCATATTTTTCTTCAGGGATAGTTACATAATGTTCTTCAAAAAGACCTCTCATTCCTTCGAGGAATGATTCGGTCATTTCGGTCTTAAGACCAGCTTCAACTGCGAGTGCATTCTCTTCGAACCACTCGTCAGCAACATACTCAAGATAAGAATCTACACGCTCTGCGAGTGACTCTTTTGCTGCTTCGATTTCTTCTGCAAGAGTAGCAGCATACTGCTCTTCCAGATTTTCTTTGATTTCAGCAACCTTAGCATTGATTGCTGCTTCAAAGATGGTTTTTGCCTTCTCTCTGAATTCTTCAGAGAGTTCTTCACCACCAAGAAGAGCATTGACATCTTCTTCGATGTCATACTCTTCGGTTTCTGCAACTACTTCATCAGTAGCTACTTCTTCTTCTTCTTCGATGGTTTCTTCGACGGAGAGTTCTTCTTCCTCTTTCATGCCTTTCATTGGATCTGCTGCCTTAGCACCTTTGTTTACAACATCTCTAACTTGCTTGAGAGTTCCACCAGGTGTCTTCAGCTTTGCTGAATCATCGTCTGGCTTGTAGTTATCTGGAGTAGGACCGCCAAGATCCTCAACACCTGCTAACTGAGTGCCAGGATCTGCCATTTTGGGCATAGAATCTCCAGCTTTTGCTCCAGCATTAACAGCGGTGCGGGATTGCGGTGTCTTTACTTCCATTTCTTGTAAATTTTTTCCACGAGACATTTGAACTCTCCGTTTTTTCCGTTATTTAAAACTATATTTATTTATAAAATTAAAGATTAGATAAGAAATCGTTGAATAAGTTCAACTTATGCTCATCAAGTTGTTTTTGAGTAACTAAAGTATTGATCTGCTTGTATGTTTTTGCAGCATATTTTTCACGAAGAATACCACCATCCCATACCCACTCTTTTCCTTCCATGATACCTTCAACGAAAGCATCAGGAGCAGAAGGATCGGCAACAATATCAGCAGCAGTTGCTAACATAAAATCGTCACCGACAATGTTAACACCCTCACGGGTCATCTTTAATGAACCAATACCACGAGAAGAAACTCCGAGTTTTACACCTTCTTCAATCAGAGAAGATGCAATCTTACCCATTGGTGTGTTGAGGATTTTTGCCTTACCAATGAAGTTAGAACCACTCTCTTTCAGAGATACAATTTTATGAGACACTCTATCGAGGTTGACGGTAGGACCATCGGGGTGACCAAGTTCACCAAGTGCTCTACCTGCAAGAACATGGTTCTCATTATAACGAGAAACCTCACGACGAAGAGTCTCCATAGGATACATACGACCATTACGGTTTTTGATGTTTCCTTGAAGGAAAACTCCTTCAATATACATTGATTTCTTGCCGTTCTTTTGTTCGACAAGAAACTCTACTGATTCTATTTCTTCTCTGATTAGTTTCATCGTGAAAACAGGTCTTTATTTATTATTTATAGTTATGGACTTGTTATAGGATTATTGTTAATACCATGTCTTTGATATGAACCAACTCCAACTGGATTATTGTTTATATCATGACGTTGATATGTTGATGGTGTTCTGGTTCCGATTCCAGCAGCACTGCTATAAGTGTATGCAATGTAATCAGTATTGAAATTTTCATAGGTCACAGTAGACCAACCAGTGGTTCCGCCAAGACCAGTAACCGTTGTAAATCCAGGCTGTGGTGAAACTGGATTATTATTTACATCGTGGCGAATGTAAACCATCAGTCAATTTCCTCTTCAGTTTCAAATTCAATTTGATCTTCACCAGTAAAAATTGAATTTGATACTAAAGGACGAAATGCATCAACTCTCTCAGCAGATTTTGCATAGAGAATATCTTTAATTGCGTCACTGATTTGAGATGGTGACTCATCAGCGATGATCATATCTAAAAGGTCATCCATTTAATTGTATAGTATACGACTGTAGGTATTTATATCTCCCCACCTTTGGGAAGTTCTGGAGATTCTGCTGCTGATCCATCGATTTCTGGTTCCATGATTGGAGCACCCAAGTCCATACCTGAAGCACCATCTAAAGGCATACCAGTTTCAGGATCAACTGGTGCATTTGGATCAGGAATAATACCTTTTTTGATTTCATCCTCAATCAACTTATCTTGCTCCAGAATCTCAATATCAGTCTGACGAAGAATCTTACGTCTTACATAATCCTGAGAATAATACTTACCAATATATGGTTCTGCAGTTTGAGCAAGAGTCAGTCTTTCGTTAAGAAGTTCTGCTTCTTTGAGTTCTGAGAAGTGATTGTCATAAAGGAAGTCATATTGGATATGCTCACTCATGACTTCCCAATCTTCAGGAGTAATGATATTTTTAAGAATAAGTTGAGTCTTCAGCATGTCATTAAACATGTTGGAGAATCTCTTTCTCAAACGACCAACAAACTTGGTGAACTTAAGTTCGTCCCTCAGGATCTCAGAAGATCTCCCCAAGTTAAACCCACCTTCTCCATCCATTCTTGATGGGGGAACATTAAGGGACCTGTATAATTTCTTTTTAAAATACTCAATATCAGTGATTTCACCAAGATTTTGTCCACCTGGAAGGGTTGTAATTTCTGTTCCTCTTCCACCTTCTCTTCTTGGGAGCCAGAAGTCCTCAAGCATTGCCATGTATTTTTTGTCATCACGGATCTCTCCAGTGTTTGCATCATAGACAAGTTTGTTACGATAACGCATCATAACATCACGCAGATATTGTTCTGCCTTTACCTTAGGAAGATTGCCAACATCAATATAGAAAATTCTACGTTCTGGTGCTCTTGACAATCTGTAGATAACAAGAGAGTCCTCAATCATTCTAAGTTGATTGAGTGATTTGATTGCTTTGTGAAGATATGAAAGAGTTGATCCCTTATTTCTATCTACAAGACCAGAAGTGCAATATGTGATTGCATCTCTTGCAATTTTAATTCCTTGTGATGCCCCAGTTTGCATGGGGTTGCCAGTTGGATAAACTGACTTTGGATTATAAATGAAATATTCTTCGATTTCTGGGAAGTCATAATCCATAGGATTATCACTCTTTAGTTTATATACTGCAGATGCCCCTTTATCACCCGGTTTCTTCTTTTGCTGTCTAACATAACGCATCTTCATTGCGTCAATATAACGCAACTCTTGAATTCCCTCTTGAGGATTCTTCAAATCGATAATCTTATGGTAATAGATACGTCCGTCAATGTACCAGTTACGATAGATTTCGTGTGCCTTTTTGTCAAAATCTAAAAGATCAAGAATATATTTAAACTCTTTGCGAATTTTATTTTTGATACCATCACTGGCATTAAGATTGGAAAGTTCAATCTCTACGGGACTATCGTTTGAATCTGAAACGATTGCTTCATTTACAATATCTTCAATGGCACTATCCGCTTCGGGGTGAAGTGCCATTTCACGATATCTTTTAATGAGATCAAACTCAGTACGATATACACCTTCTATGTCTACATATGAACCAAAAAAACCACTACTCATGTAGTGGTCAGCCCCGTCCTCATTGTTAGGAGGAACGGGGGAGACCGCTGTCGGTGAGAGTGGTTCAGTGTCCTCTATTGAGAACCCAAATAATTTTGACATTATTACAAGTTAACTTTAGTCTGATCTATTTATAGATCAATCTGCTGAACTATCTGGAGACCAATACTGAACCTGGAATTCTACTGTGAATTCTTCAATGGTGTCTGCAGTGTCATATGAAAGATCGATAGCAGAAATATTAGTTGGGAAAATACCGTAAAACTTATATTTCTTGGCAGTATCAAGACCTTCACCTCTTACATCACCTGTGTTGGATGGCATTCTCTTGAACTGTTTGACAACAGCATCAACTTGATAATCTGCTGGGTTGAGCAGACCAGATCCATCAGCATACTGTGCAATTTGTTGCATCCAGCCTTCCATTGCAGTACGGATAACGAAATCGTTATCGTTGATGACTGTAACGGTCCAGGTATCAAATGTGCGATCACCAGCAACCTTAAAGATTCTTCCTCTAAAAGGAACATCGATAGATGCTACGTTTGATGCAGGTAACTGTGCTGCCTTACACAGAATTGAGAAGTTATCAGAACTATAAGATGCATCACCAGAACCAGGAAAAGAAGTTAAGTCTACCTGGAAAAGATTGGGGCGGGCACCGCCCCCAATCAGAGTTGATTTGATTTTCTCGATGGAATGTGGCATTTTTTAATCCTCCTTTTGTTATTTAGATTATGCTATCAAACTCTGCCAACTACCTCTTCAAAGCTAACACCAGTGCGGGTAGCAACGAAGGTAAGTGTTACATAGTTAATCGACTTAGCAGGCTTCAGGAAGATGTCTGCTCTAAACTCATTATTATCAATAACATCTGGAGTATTGTTTGTGCTGTCACAAACAACCATGAATCCATAGAGACCTCTCTTTGCCTGAATGTCACGGAGGTATGGTTCAACGATGTTTCTGAAGTTTGCTCTGGTTAACTCATCGTTGAGTTCGAAGAGTTGAGCTTGTGCTGCTCTTTCCAGTGCTTGCTCAATAGTGAGGAACAAACGACGAACGTTAATTCTATCGAATGCTGATGCATATCCGAGTGCAGTCTTATCACCGAAGAGGAGAGTTCCGACGCCAGGTGTAGTGACGAAGGAATTGACTCTTGCAGGATAGAGACGATCTCTTTGTGCCTTATTGGGATTATATGCAAGTTTAATTGCATTGTTGACAACACCTCTCTGTTGACCAGCAGGTGAGAACCAAGGATAAGAAACAATCGAGGTGCGAGTCATAAGACCAGCAACGTCAGCATTCGTTGGAACGTAACGGAACTCGTTATTGAATCTGTCATAAGTGTACTTATAACCACTATCAAATGTTGCATAAGACGAAGAAGACAGAGAACTGAAGTAGTTAATCAGGTTGTCTGTTTGTGTGGTGGTATTTGTAATATTAACCAGATTTGCTCTATGAGGTCCAATGACTGCCATACAGTCTTTTCTATCTTCAGCAACGGAGATCAGATAGTTTGCTTTTGCTTGCGACTCTGCTTCTGTGTCGCAACCAGGACCCATGATCAAGTAATCGACTTCAATTTCATCTTTGTTGGCAAAGAGTCCGTATGAAGTAATCAGGCTAGAAAGATCTGCCTTCATTCCACCTGCTGCCGAATAATCAACACCACCACCAAGAGTGTATGTGTTGTTGCCAAGTCCTGAGAACGTTACGCCCTGTGCATTTTGTCCCCACAGACCATCTGCGGTCGATACTGCGGTAAAGTCAGTAGAGAATCCAGTTGCTCTTGGAGATGTGTTCCACTGAGTATCAGCACCTTGAGATGGATTGTATCCAGTATAAACATTATCTGAGAAATCTGCAAGGTAATCTTTATAGTAGATTCTCTGAGGAGCATTTACATTAGAGATTGCATCTCCTGCCTTAGACAGGTTGGTATGCTTCTCGATCAGATTTCCTTTGATTCCTGTGATAGATCCGTTATCATCAACAACTACAACGTGGATACCGTCGTTCTTACCTTGTCTATCACTTACATATACGTTAGTGGTAGGTCTTGGGGCAAGAGACTTCCAATAAGTTGTTGCGTTGGACAATCCAAGAGTTTGTTGATCATACCAATCAACTGATGTTGCTGGAGTGAATGCCGTTCCAGAAATCCCTTCACTATTAACACCAGAGTTATTAACAAAGTGTAAAGCAACACTAGTACCAAATGCTCTTGTTGTAGATCCTTCTTGGTATGTAACAGCAGTTTCTGTGGATCCTCCACCAACTGTTTCTACACGACTTACAACCTTAACGTCTACAGTGCTGTTTCCACCTGTTGAGTCTGTGTTAAGTCCAACAATGATACCCTTCAGGTATCCAGTGAATCCAGAAGTAGATCCAGCACCAGGAATAACTGCATTAGTGAGTGCTGCAGTAACACCAAAACCAATGGTTGCTCCTGCTTGAGAAAGACTTGTAGTTGAAACACCAACTCTTTGATCAGCAAAGTCGTCGATGGTGCAAACCTTAAGTCCATTTCCCCAAGTTCCGGGGTTCTTGGCAGCATAAGTGAATGAAGTATCAGAGGTATGGAAACCTACGTAATCATCATAATTGGTGATCTTCAGAGAAGTAGTTGATCCGATTCCAACACCAGCATTTGCATTGTTGAGTTGGGCATCGTCTGTTCTTACAACCTTCAGGATTCCTCCATAAGACAAGAAAGATGAAGCACTCATCCAGTACTCATACTGAGCATCGGTTGACAGAGGCTTACCAAAAGTATTGATAAGTTCTTGCTCTGTAGTAATATCAATTGGGTCATCAACGGGTCCGATTTTGAAGGGTCCAGCAATCGCACCGATATTATCTAAGACATTATCAGCTCTCCCTACAGTTAAATCAACCTCCCTGACCAATATGCCTGGAGATAATTGAGGAGTCGCCATGTTTTGATTCTCCGTGATCTCAGTTTATCTGAAAATATTTATTAAAAGGACACTTTTCGCAGGGGAAACGTGACGTGAACTACCAGTCTGGATATTCCCACCTGTCAAATATAGTGCTTGTTATTCTACTACAGACAACTCTTTGTATAGTACATTCCTTACATTCATATGAATACGAAGATGCAACTGGACCCCTATCTTTGCGAGTTCTATAAAAACTTTCTACAAGGTTTTTTATCTCTCCACATGTTCTGCATTTTCTATCTTGTAGAAGAAGGTGACCAAGTTTAATCTGACCATCTAAGTCCATACTATTCAGATTCTTTTTCGTGATGAAATTTGTGATGTGCTATTACTCTATATAACTCTGTTTTAATTTTGTCTGCATGTCTATATTCCCAACTTACTTTATCCATTCCTTCCATATATTTTTCCATTGCAGCATATTGCATTTTAACGTCCTCAATTTGAAAGCATAATGAAATATCCAACTTGATTGGTTGATCTTCATCCATTATGACAAGTACTCCCACATAAAGGATCGATCACCATATTCATCTGCATTAAACCATCTATCACCATCACTATCAGTAAAACTATCCGCACCTAAACCATCATCCATAAATCCAAATGGTGCCATATCCTGTTCAATTTGGTTTTTTTGTTCTTCATATAATCTTTTCCTAACATCTTGATCAGTCAACTCTTTGAAGTAGTCCATTTGGACCAACCATGCATAAATGACAAGACACATTGCAAGGTCATCGTTACATCCTTCTTCTGCCTCAAATGAATTGTGTTTTGAGATGAAGGTAGTTAATTCTGATATAATTTCATAATCATTGAAGATTAACTTATCTTCTTCAATGAGTGTCTTAAGATTAAGTGATCCAACTTTCTTTACGGTCTTGGACATCTTAACACCCAGTTGTGTTTTCTTGCCAGAGAATCCTTGACCAACAATCTGCCCTGCTCTACCACGCATAGAACACATCAATAGATTTTGATATTCAAGATCATATTGAATGATGCTTGCTACTTGATCTCCAATATCATTTACTTCACATAAAATGTATGCACTATTATAATTTTTTGCTACTTCATATATGATGTTTGGAAATAGCATCGGTTTGATATCATTGTTTCTATATTTGGCAACGACTCTATGAGGAAACTCAGTGATATCAACAACAACAAACGCAGAGTAGTCTTCTCCAACTCCTCTTGCCACATCAACTGTCATTACATAATCATGATCATCTTTAGACGGTTCATAAACATCCAAACCAGCATTTCTTTGAATTGGATTATCATATATCAGTGTTCTAAGTTTGCTTGGTGCAATTAGAGTATCAACCGATCCTAAGAACTCACACTCAAACTCAACCTTAAACTGCTGCTCAGAAGTGTTGGCAATAGTAGTCTCTTTCCATTTAGCATCTCTACCAGGAACTTCCGACCAGTGAACGTCAGTTGGCACATATTCATTCTTTTTCTTCTCAGCATCATGCCACATACGGTAGAAGTGATTCATACCGTGTGGTGTGGATACAATAATTACTTTTGTGTTTTTACCAGAAGTAATAGTAGGATACACAGAGGCAAAGAACGAGTCAGCAACGTGATTCGGGACGAACGCGAACTCGTCGAGAAAGAGGATGTTAAATGACATACCTCTGACAGCACTTGCAGACGTAGAAGCTGCCAATATCTTACTGCCATTTTCTAACTCCAGACTACCTTTGTTCCATGATATGATACCTTGTTGCATCCACTTTGGCAGGTTTTCGTATGCAGTTTGTAACCTACTCAGAAGTTCTCTTGCTGTTGCTGCCTTGTTAGCGAGGATGCCAATATTAACACTATCGTTAAAAACTGCATAGTGGAGCAGATAAGATACGACAGTTGTAGATTTGCCTGTCTGACGAGGCATCTTGCAGATATTAAATCTGTTTTCATGGAAGTTGTTAATTAACCTTTCTTGAAAGTGATATGGATGAAACTGAGTAAGACCTTCATCAAGAGAAACAATCTTTACATAATTGTTGGCAAAATAAACAGGATCATCTTTACATCTCATAAACTCAAGAATTTGCTCTTGAGTAAACTCAATTGCGGTATTTGCTTTTTTTAAATTTGGATTACCAAGATATACATTATCAGTCATAAAAATTACCTTTGTTCAATCCAGTTAAGTACTGCGAGTGCTTTTTTGTTGGTGTTGGGAGCAGCACAAGCAAGAGTATAAGTATCGCTAATTGTACCAATACCACTTCTACCAATTTGAAGTGCTGCTTTATCATCAACATTAACCAGAGAGGCACCACCAGAAATCGTAAATCCTGAAAGAAGTGCTTGTCCTCCAGTGAGTGCAGTTGCTGTAGTATCATATTGCATAAAGGAGTTTGAGTCTGGATGATCTGCCCAACTCGCACCAGTCAAAGTTGCATTCTCAAAAAGTCTCCAATATACATTCGTGTTATCGTTCGTTACTGCCTGTAGAGATCTCAGTAACATAACTGCCTGAAGTGCAGATGACTTAAGACGCAGA
>Ga0222714_10001152_pt1 | contig 29947 bp, 38 predicted proteins | sample C33_3DmetaG_FD_165048 | JGI IMG/M metagenome (GOLD analysis project Ga0222714, IMG submission 165048) | Estuarine water microbial communities from San Francisco Bay, California, United States - C33_3D | ecosystem: Environmental > Aquatic > Marine > Unclassified | place: USA: California... | reverse complement strand
TGGTCCGTTTATGATTCCAAACAAACTCATTTATCGTAACGATGAAAACGGAGAATATTATGTGTACTTCTCTGAAGATACGATTGAGAAGATTGCATACAAGTATATGCAACACAAATATACCGATAATACAAACCTTGAGCATATGGAAGCCCTCCAACTCAATGATGTATTTGTTGTGGAAAGTTGGTTGATAGCCGACCCTAAAAAAGACAAGTCACTCATCTATTCAGGTGGTGAGGAGTATCCCAAAGGAACTTGGTATGGAATGATGAAAATCAAGAACAAACAAGTTTGGGATGAATATGTCAAATCAGGTAGAGTAAAGGGATTCTCCGTAGAAGGTTTCTTCATCGATGAACTCCTAAACAAAACCAAAGTTTGAGATACTTATATAAAAGAATGGTGAACGATATGCCAAATGCCGAGATGGACTTCTGCGGAAAACATAAGGTGAGTGGGTTCGTTCGTGTTCAGATGTTTAACAACTAATAAAAAAGGAATAGATTATGAGTTCTATTAAAGAGTTAGTAAAAAAGCACTTCAACTTGGTTGAAGCTACTGCTCAATCCTTTGGCGAAGTCAAAACTGCTGATGGTGAAATCACCCTTACTTACGAAGGTGATTCATTGTCTGAAGGTTTGGATTTGTTTGTTGTAACCGCTGATGGTAATGTACCTGCACCAGATGGTGACCACGCTTTAGAAAGCGGAGTTACTGTAAGTGTTTCAGGTGGAAAAATCACCGCGATTACTGAAACAGCCGTTGAAGAGGTTGCCGTAGAAGCTGCAGAAGAAGGTGAAATGATGCCTGAATCTCCAGCCGAAGCAGTTGCTGAGGAAGTTGTAGACGCTGTATCTGAAGAAGTAGCTACCGTAGTTGAAGAAGCAATCTCTGAAGAGGTTGTTGCTGCTATTACTGAAGCAGTTGCTGAATCAGTTGGTGAAATGATGAAGAAGATGGAAGAAAAGATGGCTGCCCTTGAGGGTAAGTTCTCTGCTTTCGCTTCTGCTCCTGCAGCCGAAAAAACAAACGCTAACAAAGTTAGCACCACAAAGTTCAATAGTGATATGGCTCCTGCCCGCAACCAAGCGTTGGTAGAGAAGTTTATCGCTCTTAAAAACAAAAAATAATAAAAAAGAGGTATTATTATGGCATTTGATGTATCTACATTAGCAGCTTTCAATAACGAAACAGCCGGTGAGTTGTTCGTAAAAGCTATTATGGAAGGTTCTACCATTGAGTACGCTACCGTAAAAGAAGGTATCAAGTACAAAGAACCAATCAACTTGTTCGAAGTTGACTTAAATATCGTTGATGGTCGTGGCTGTGTTACAGCTATGGCTGGAACTGCTTCATTCGCACAACGCGACATCGAAGTATGTCAACGCTCATCTCACGATGGTTTGTGTCTTCGTGACCTTGACACCAAATACTTGGGTGTAATGCAACCTGCTGGTTCTTACAACGAGTCATTCACTTTGGTTCAAGAATACGCTGACCAAATCGTTAAGGGTTTCCAAAAATCTAACGACCAGTTCATTTGGGGCGCTACTACTGCTGCCGGTGACTGTGTTGATGGTTTGACTACTATCATCTCTGGTTCTACTACTGGTGTTGTTGTAACAGGTTCTACTGCTCCTACTTCAGCTAACATTGGTGACTTGGTTGACCAGCAGTTGTTCGCTTTGAGCGCTGATGTTCAAGACCGCGAAGATTTGACTACCTTTATGTCAATCACTAACTTCCGCAAGTATGTTGCTTGGTTGCGCACTCAAAACAACTACCACTTCGACCCTGCGTCAGTTGAAAACCGCGTAAACTTTATGGCTATGAAGCACCCATTCACTCCTAACTTAACTGTTGTAGGTACAATCGGTCTTCAAGGTTCTAACCGTATGGTTACTGGTCCTGCTAAGCACATCGTAGTTGGTACTGATTTGTTGTCTGATGTTTCTAACTTCCAACTTTGGTACGATATCAATGATGACAAGTTGAAGCACAGAGTTGTTTCCAAGTTAGGTGTTAACATCGCTTATCCAGAGTTCTGGGTTTCTAACGATTTAGCTTAATCAGTTGTTGAATATAATAAAAGGAGATAAGATATGAGTTCTTGTGATATTACTTCAGGATTTACTTTAGGTTGCCGTGACAATACCGGTGGCTTGAAAAACATCTACATCTTGTCTGGCTCTATTGTTTCAACAAGCGGTACGACCGGTTTACTTTCAGACATTAGTGGTTCTGGTTCTTTCTACAAGTTTGAGTTAACTCGCCAAACAGGTGATTTCACCGAGGCAATCAACTCGAATGTAGAAAACGGAACTATCTTCTACGAACAAACCGTGAACGCGCCGTTCCACAAACTTCAATCCGAAACTCGTAACAAGGTTAGAGTTCTCGCCAAAAACCCAGATATCAGAATGATTGTTGAAACCAACAATGGTTCAGAAGATGGTGTTGGTGTGTTCTTCTTGTTAGGACAAACTCGTGGATTGTCATTGAGTGGTGGACAAGGCCAGACAGGTACTGCTTTCGGTGACCTTAACGGATACACTTTGACCTTCACAGGTCAAGAGCCAGAACCAGCATCTGAAATATCAGGTTCTGATTTGGCTGGTGTACTTACAGGTATCACTTTAGGCTAAAATCTATATAATAGTAATGGGGGGGAGTAAAATCCCCCCTTCTACTATTCTTTGGGAGATAAAATGATAAAACTAAACGAGTCATCATCTAATACATTTGCGTTTGAACCCACAGCTTCTTTTGCTGATGGGTCTTCGTTCGTTTATAAGTTTACGGATGTTTTCTCCCAAGAAGAGTTCGTGGGAACTGCTACAGGTTCTAACTACGGACAATGGGTTAAACTCCCTATCAATGTTTCGACATCATCGTATGTAGTTGGAACATCTACATCCACCTTACCCCTATTTGGTGGAACATATGAACTACAAATCTTTCCAACAACTGACTCATCAATCCAATGGGATACTGATGAAGAAGATTGGGATGTAGAAGCAACCGCTTGGGATGCAAGTGCTGTTGCTGTTTCAGTTTACGGAACTGAAGCAAGAAAATGGGGATTGATGGGAAATACTTGGTCATCAGTACCTGGCATTCCTACCACAACAGGAAACGGAATATGGACCTCAAGAGCGTTCGTTTTAGAGAGTATTGGAAGGACAAACTACTCCTCTACTAATGAAGTCGGAGCTTATGTGGTATATCAAGGATAATGAATATGGAAAATAAGAAACATAAGTTCAGTATCATTCCAAAGTATGGGGAGTATTACTACCCTGATGGATTGATGTTTGAAGATGATAAAGGGGATATCGTATACTTTGGTAACGATAATAAGTTTCCTCAACTCTTGATTGAGTTATATCACAAATCTTCAGTACACGCTACTTGTGTAAATGCTAAACACCAAGCAGTAATCGGTCAAGGTCTTACAGGCATTGATGAGTCGCTCTTGGAGTTGGCTAACAAGGAAGGTGAATCGTGGAATGATATCTTCAATAAAGTCGCTTTAGACCGAGTTCTTTACGGAGGATTTGCTCTTGAGCTGATTTGGTCTAACGATAGAACCAAAATCGCAGAAGTTTACCATATTGACTTCTCATACATCCGTGCTCACAAACACGACCATAGAGGTCATTGTCCTGGCTATTATGTTTGGAGTGGATGGGGTAAAAATAAATCCGTAGTTCCTTACAAAAAGGACATCCCTTATATTCCGAAGTTCTCTAAAGTAGATAGAACATCTCCTTCTCAAATCTTGTATTTCAGACCTTATTCAACTGGCTTGGATTATTATCCAATCCCTGACTATATGGGTTCAATCAAGACAATCGAGTTGGATGCTCAAGTGGATAACTTCCACACTAATAACCTCAAGAATGGTCTTGCACCATCTCTTGCTATTACAACATTCACGGATGCTAACGATGAAGAAAGAGAAGCAATCGAAAGAATGTTGAGAGCTGCATATAGTGGTACTGACAACGCTGGTTCGTTGATGTATATGGATGTAGCTAATAAAGACCAAGCGCCTGTAATCACTCCTATCCCACAAAATGGTGCTGATGGATATTACACGGTTGTAAACGATATGGTGACTCAAAAGATTCTTACAGGTCACCGAATCACATCACCTATGTTATTAGGTATCAAAACTGAAGGTCAGTTGGGTGGAAGACAAGAGTTGTTAGACGCATACGCTCACTTCTTGATTACGGTTATCCAACCTATCCAATCTGACATTCTAAAGACATTTGAAAGCATTTTCAAAGTGAATGGTGTAGATACTACTTTAGGTGTTCAACAAGTACAACTCTTCGATGATGGTGAACAAGAAACCACGGTTGTGACTTCAAACGAATCAGATGTTGTAGAAGAGGCAACATTAGAAAATAAAGTGGAGGCAGTACAATGACAACTACATTATTCATTTCAGAAAACAAACTGAAAAACTTCTCTGACCTCAACAACGCATTAGACCCTGATTTGTTGAAGAACGCTGTTAGAGAAGGACAAGACATCCACATTCAGAGAATGTTGGGTAACAAGCTATACCTTGAGATGATTGACAAGGTAAACAACTCACAGGTGACAGGAAACTACCTCACCTTGATGAACTACATCCAAGACGCACTCTTGTATTGGGCTTATTACGAAGCTCTTGAGGCGATTTGGTTACGACCAAGAAACAATGGTCTTTTGATTCCACAAGGTGGTCAAGAAGCCCAAGCAGCTGATACTAACATCTACGATAAGAAGAGAGAGTCAGTAAAGAATAAAGCTGAATGGTATTCTGAAAGATTAGTTGGTTACTTGATTGACAATCAAACTCTATTCCCATCATTCGGAACTGAAACAGGTATGGAAATCACACCTGACCAAAGAAGTCAGTTCAAATCTCCTTTCGTAGGTAGAAACGCGTACTACGAGAGAATGGAAAAAATGGGTATCAAAATAACTGATTCACGCTACAAATACTTACCACAATAAGAGGATAGAAGATGGGATATGATTTAACTAACGAACAAATACAAAACACTTACCAACAACTCGTTCAGGTAAGTGGTTCAACCTTATTGGATGGAACAGGAAGTGTACTTTCCGTTTCATTCCCTTCGGCATCTTACGCTGACTACGCAGTCACAGCGTCATACGCAATAAATGTTCCTACTATTGATACAAGTTCTCTTGTAACCAATACAACCTTCAACGCATACACATCCTCAAACGATAGTTCAGTTGCTGGTAAGTTGGAAACATCTACATTCAACACTTACACATCTTCAGTTGATTCATCGTTGTCTACAAAGTTAGACACCACGACTTTCAACTCATACACCTCATCAAATGATAGTGTTGTAAACGCATTGGTAAGTGCTACATCTTCTTATTTGACCTCACTCCCAAGTGGGGTTGTTTCATCTTCAGCACAAACTGTATCTAACCTTCAAGGTCAAGTTGTATCAGTAGACACATTGAATGCTCAAAGCGCTTCAATCGGTCACATCGATTTCGTGACTGGCTCTGCTACAATCATTGGTGACGCATTCATTATCTTGAACAACGCACTTCCAACCTTACCAAAAGGTGGTATTTCAGTTGTAGATACAGGTTCTGCTACTACATCATCATTCTTTTGGGATGGTGAAAATGATGATTGGATGTATGAATACCATTTAGGTGGTGACCACGAACAAGCGGTTGCTCTATTTGGTAGTGGTTCTGCGATTGGAAGTCCAAACTACCCAACCAACAACAAAATCCAAAAAGGAACAGGTACTCACCACTTACACGACTCATCTATCTCTGATGATGGTTCTACGATTGATATGACATCCGCAACCTTGTTGAAAGCTCCATCAAACCTTGTTGGTGGTGGTGCTCCTTCAGTCGGTGGTAATAGAAGATTTGTATTCGCAAATGGTTCTTCTACATCAGTTGATGATAGTGTAATCCTTGGTGGTGAAACTAACGACATCTCAAGTGCTTTCAACGCAATGTTCGGTGCTAGTGGAACTACCATCTCAAGTGGTGACCTTTCAGTAGTTGTTGGTGGTTATCAACACACTATCAACGGAGGTGCTCGAAATGTAACCATCGGTGGTGAGAGTGTAACAAACAACCAAGATTACGCAATCGTTCTTGGTAGAAAGTCATTCACTACTCCAACCGCATACACAACCTATGTTGCTAACTTGGATGTTAGTGGTTCTACATCTATCGTAGATGGGGCTGGTGCTACAGGTTCTTTGGTAGACAACATCCACCCAACTATCGCATCTTCAAGTGCTCAAATCAAACACATCGTAACCATCACACAAGACCAATACACTTCATTGAGTGGTAGTGCTGGTGTTACTGATGATACATTATACATCATTTCTGACGCAACTGATAATGTATATCCTACAAGTTTACAAGTTGAAGGTCAGATTTACTCACCAACATTCGCAGGTTCAATCGCAAGTGCTACATCAAGTATTGACTTTGATAATGGAAACTTCGCTACTCTAAACTGCGCTTCTTCAACTTTCGTGGCTAACCCATCTAACTTGAAGAGTGGAACAACATATACTCTCATCGTAACAAATGGTGCTAACATTAGTGGATATGGAACTACCTTCAAGTTCGCAGGTGGTACTGCTCCGACATTATCTGCCGGAACTGATATTATCACTATGGTTTCAGATGGAACATCTTTATACGCAACGGCTTTGGCTGACTTTCAATAATAGGTAAGGAAACACTATGGCAAACTATAATCTCGCAGGACAAAAAATCAAGGACACTTATCAGCAAGTTGCACAGGTAAGTGGTTCTACATTAGTAAATGGTAGTGGTACTGCTGCTCCAATCGCAACATCAAGTATCGTAAGTTTTGATACTGAAGTATCAAGGTCGGCCGCAGCTGCTGGATTTGGTGCTGGTGGTTCTATTGATACCTCATCATTGACTCCATTGTCAACCTTCAACGCATACACTTCATCTAATGATAGTGTAGTTGACGCATTGGTTGCTGCAACGAGTTCTTACCTCACTTCCTTACCAAGTGGTGTAGTTTCTTCTTCAGCTCAAGTAGACCTCTCACAAGCGACAGGAACTGCTGCAAACGCAGTATCATCCTCATACGCCACATCAGCTTTGAGTGCTTCATACGCACCTGGCACATCACTACCAAGTGGATTGGTTTCTTCATCAGCTCAAATCTCTTATACAGGCATTACTGATGTTCCAAGTGGTATCGTATCATCATCATCTCAAGTTGACCTATCACAAGCAACAGGTACTGCTGCAAACGCTACATCGGCGTCATACTCATTGACCGCTTCTTACGCTGAAAACGCAGGTGGTGGAGCTGCATTCCCATTCACAGGTTCTGCTGGTATTCAAGGTAACTTGGATATGAATAGTGCCGGTGCTCTTGTTGTATCAGATTACACAGGTTCACTTGCATCCACATCTATTCTCATAGGTCAAAACTTCAATGACCCCACAAGGATTAACACCGCAGGTGACCGAAATGTTCAGATTGGTTATTACTCTCGTATTGTAGAATCTAACCAAAGAGATAATGTTGTTGTAATCGGTGCTGATGCTGAAGCTGCTCAAAACTCAACCGCTATTGGTAAAGGTGCTATTTCTTTTGCTGAAGCTGGTGTTGCTCTTGGATATGATACAAAAGTATATAACAACTTCGCAGTTGCGATGGCTGGTGGTAATGCTCAAGGTCAATATAGTTTTGCGGTTGGTGCTGTAACCACAACTCAAAACTACGAAATCAACATCCAAAATAAACTCAAGTATAATGCAATGGGTAGTGGTTCATTGCAAGTTGATGGTGCAGTATCTTCTCCAACACAAACATTATCAGGTGTTGGTGGTGCCGTAAACATCAATGGTGGTTTATCAAACTTCTTTACACTTGCCGCAGGTGGTAACTCTTATCAAATGAATAACCCAACTAACTTGATGGATGGTGTTACTTATACTATAAAGATTACAAATGGTCAGAATCTGACTTGGGACTCAAACTATAAGTTTGAGGGTGGAGTTGCTCCATCACTCACAAGTGGAACTGATATTGTATCATTCGCATCATTTGGGGATGGTATCTTATATTGCTCATATTTGTTGAACTTATCATAAGGGGTAGCTTATGTTTCCACTATTGAATAAACACTTGTATTTAGGTCAGGATGTTGATGGATACGATGTAGTATCTTTCAACTCCAACTATACAGGTGGTTTGATGAGAACCCAATATTACAATGACCCTGTGATTAGTCAAGGTTTGAACTATGCAGATACTGTCAGTTTTTTGTCTTCTTTCAATAGTGGTGGTGGTACACCATTTTCTGATTGGAGGATACCATCAAAAGATGAGATGCAAGAGATGATAAATGTATCAGATAGTGCTCCTGGCCTTGTTACATCAAATAGAACGGCTTGGACATCTACTGAAGGTGAGGTAGGTGGTATACCTACTCCATCAACAAACTGGGCATTGGAATATTCATCCACGGGCAGCCCATCGTATTATTTCAGCGCGTATGATAAAGCTGGGTCATACTTTGGTGTATTCTTTATTAGAAACTTTACTTTATAAGGGTTATAATATGGATGTAAAAGATACTATCGCAAACACAACGACAATGGGTGGGATATTCGCATACTTGATGAACTTTCAAGGAGAGTTGACGGTATTACTATTAGTAACAGGTCTATTATTGAATATAACTCGTTTAGTAGATTGGTTCAGAGGAAAAAAGAAAGATTGATATGGCTACAAAGTTCTATAAAGGGTTGACCCCACTACTATCACAAGCATCATTAGGTGGAAACCTAATGGGAAGAGCATATATTGGTGAAACTCTTGCATACGGAGCGGCCCCTATCGGTCCATTCGACCCAACCTTGGGTGGAACTATTACCCCATATATGTGGTATGATTTCACGGATGATGCTACTATGGAGTTTAGTTCAGCTAATAACATCATTGCGATTTCATCAAAGGGAACTAATACAGGTGAGTTAAGACAATCACCAACTGCTGGTTTCACATCACCAACTTGGGAAGGTACTTATACAAGATTCTATGGTGGTGGTTCTACTCACGGTAAACTTTCTCGTAGATATTCTACGGATGGAACTGATGGTAGTAGTGATACTATCTTTGATGTATCAAATCAGTATACAACTATTGCAATATTCAATCCTTTATTTACCGATGGTAACGGATTTGGTCCATTTGTATCCATAAAATCTTACAATATGAATGCGTCACCTGACGCTTATAATGTCCTTGATATTCAATCTGCGGCTGGAGAAACACATACATCACAATGGTCTTCTACAAATACAGCATACTACCCTCGTATAGCTACCGAATGGTGGAATGGAACTGACTACGCACAAGGATATTCATTTAGTGGTGCTACTCCTGCTGGTTGGAACTCTTGGGTTTCTATTCAGAATGGTTCAACATCCATTACTTCAGGAAGAACACTAAACAATACAAATGTTAGAAACACAGGTAACTACGCTATATCATCAAACGCAAACTATGAAAACTTGGTTATTGGTGGTAGAAGTAGAATAGACACATCATATGCGCCGGATGTGTACCTATCGCATGTATTGTTCTATGATAGTATTTTGACTACTCAAAATGTAGATGATGTAATCACAAACTATGAACTAACAAGTGGTATTACATTAAACGCAGTAACTAACTAAAGGAAGAATATGTTTACACCAATAGGATATTTTGCACCACAAGGAGCCGGAGGATTTGACCCAACATTGGGTGGGACTCTTACGGTAAACCATTGGTATGACTTTACTGACTCAACAACTATGACTTTTGGTAGTGGTAGGGTTACCACTATCAACGATAAGGTTGGTTCATATAATGTTACAAACGCATACAATAGTGGTCCTACATTCATAGATGCGGCTACAGGTACATACTTCAACGGAGAAACCTTATATGAAACATCTACTATTCCTGATACTATGGGTAAGAATGATGCTACATACTTGACCATATGTACAAGAACTGCAGCATTCACAGACCTTATGAGGGTATGGGGATTTGAGTCCTACTTTGGAGGAAGTCCAAGAGGTAGACAAGATTTCCAACCTATGGTCTTATCAAACTTTGGTCTTTGGAGTAGAACTGAAAGTGATAGTGGACAAGGTGGTTCTGATTATATGTGGGTTCACGATTGGGACAATGTTGACTACGCAAGTGGTTTCTATAATGTTGACTCAACTAACGAGCAGTTCTTTTCTATAACATCCGAGTGGTTTAGTAATAGTAACATATTTGAGTCATCAGTAAATGGGTCTTCATATGGTAATACAAAAGGAATATCCCACGCCGGCGCTGGTGGTAGTGATTACTTTGAGATTGGTGCAAGAGGTTCATCAAATGGTCTTCACCAAAACAGATTCTATGGTAACTTAAAACATTGTATTGTATATAATGGTAAGTTGAGTAGTACAAACATTTCAGACATATATACAGCTTGGACATCCCTATAACATCCCACCGATAAGGTGTTTCTATATATCAAGACCCCTCTTCGGAGGGGTTTATTTTTGCGCAAAGAGAAACCCCTATGTAGATGAACACAACTTCGGAACATAGGGGCTCTCAAACCAAAAGTTATAGGAGAAACAAAGGGCTCAATCTTTGTTCCTATACTATTATTATATGGGTGAATAATAATGTTGGATTTCTATTGTTTATTTCGGTTTTTCCATATTTATATATACAAAAGTAATAAAAGGAGAACCATTGGATATGAATCTATACTTACAAGAAAACTGGAAAGAAATCCGTAGAAAGGTCAAAGCGGTCACTCGTGGACATCAAAATACGGATGACTTATTGAATGATTTAGTATTGGTATTGTTGGAGAAACCACAAGAATACCAAATGGATTTGATAAATAAGAATAAAGTTCAGCATTGGTTCACATCATCAGCTCAACTTCAGTTCAAGTCAGCAACATCACCATTTTGGTACAAGTACAAGAAGTTCCAAAGTGAAACTTGTGAGGTTCAAGAGTGGTTACTCGCTGATGAGATTGAAGAAGATACAAGTCAAGAAATCATTGACTTTATCAAGAAAGAACTTGACTCATATAATATATACGAGAGAACACTTGCTATTGAACATATCCTTGGGGGTCAATCTTATTCAGAGATTGGTAGGGAATATGGAATCAATCGTAAGTTTATTAGTGAAACAATAACTCCTGTAAAGGAAGAAATCTTTATGAAGGTTAAAGAAAAATGGAAAAACTATTAGTAATCATTGGTATATGTAGCTCAATCTATGGGATTGGCTACTTTGGTTATTGGGTATCCACAAAGGTAAAGATTCGTTTACCTAAAAACCCTATCAAGCAATACATTCGCAAAGAAGTGATGTCCTATCTGAAGGAGTTACAAAATGATTGAAGTTCTTGGACTTGCAGTTATTGCGAATATGCTAACACATTGGTTTGAGCCCATCCAAGGGTTCAAACAAGGGATGATAGACAAACTACCATTATGGTTGGGTAAACCATTTATGTGCGCTAAGTGCGCAGGTCTATGGTTAGGTCTTGCAGTTACACTCGACCCTCTTTTGGCGGTACTAACATCCCTTACCTCTTACTTGATTGAGAACCTAATCTATTTCATTGATGTAAAACGAAATCAGTTATAATATGGCTAAAATCGAACCAAAACTACCACAAGAAGAGTTAGACGCTCTTATCAAGGTTTATATGGAGAAGAAGAAAACAAATCCTTCTCGTATTGATAGACCTCTGACTTATCAAATATACAATCAACTATTCAATGACAAACAAAGGGATGTGAATGCTTGTACCTGTATGGACAAGGATACCGACATCAAGGTTGTTGCATATGTTGAAAAGAACTATAAGGTTGAAGAACCTCTACCGATTCAGTCATCCGTAAAGATTGACTTGAAGGGAATGACAAAACCAAAGCGTACTCGTAATAAGAAAACAAATGAAGAAACGAACTCAACGCAAGAAGGAGCTAACTAACGACCAAATCATTTGGAATGATGGTCAGGACCTTTGGGATTATCTCTTTGAGAATGGAAGATTGAAAAACTTCTATGATGATGAAGAGAAAGAAGAAGATACTGATTGGTTTGATGAGGGTATTCTTTGGTTACAAGATGAGATGTATGATGGTGAAATCTATCAGATATTAGAAGAAAACCAACAATACGCATTTACCTCTATGGGTAGATATTGTAACATCAAAAAAAAACAATGGAGAAAGGCTTCCTTACATTGTCACTCTATTATGGGTAACATCACAGGCGGTTCAATCTCTATTTCTAAAATGGTCAGAGATACTTGGAGTATCAATCTTAACTATGATACATTACCCAAGGAAATCAAAGCCCTAATAAATATAAGGACAAAATACTGATGGGAAGAAAACAAGGAAATACAGACGCAAGAGCAAGGGCTATCCTTTCTGATTGTGTAATGAGGATTTCAAGGGATAATATCTCACATAACAAATGGTGTGAGTATGCTGTGGAAACCTATAAGATTACAACACGAAGAGCAGAGATGGTATGGTCAGATGCTTGGAAAGAGATTAGAGATAGGTTCTCTAAAGATGCTGAAACTAACCTACTACAAGCAGTAGCAAGGCTGGATGACTTATACGCACAAGCTACTGAACAAGGAGGTGATTGGAACACAAGGGCTAACATACTCCGTGAGCGTCACAAGTTGTTAGGGCTGGGTGTAGAAAAGCAGGAAATCAAAAGTGATATAAAACTTTCTTTCGATTTTTCTGAATAATATTTGGAAATGTCAGATTTTTTCCGTATATTTGATATGTAACTAAAGGAAAAATAAACCTAAAAACAAGTATATGACCTTATTTGACACTTATGTAGTAATGCCTGATGGTTCAGTAATGAACTTTAACAATGGTGAAATCATCTTCAGTACAAGAAACTCAAAAGGACAAAAGGGCTTAGTCCTAAAAGATGTGGAGGGAAAATCCCATTACTTCCTTGAAAGAAACTTATTAAGAATGAAAAGGGAGTTTGACAAACAATACCCTCCCACCTATTCAGAAGTATGAAACTAACTGGCTTCAAACCATATCATAAACAAAAAGAGGTGATAGATTCTATTATCTCTTCAGAGGGTATGTTCCATACAATGGTGTGTGGAAGACAAAGTGGCAAGAGTACAACCCTACTTGGGTTAGTTCTCTACTATGCAATCAACAAACCTAAATCAACTTGTTTATGGGTGTCGCCAGTTTATTCTCAAATCAATAAGGTTCAGACCCAAATAATGGATGCGTTGGGGAATAGTGGAGTAATCGTATCAGCGAACAAAGCTAACTACGAAATCAAACTACTCAATGGGTCTATGATTTACTTCAGAAGTGCCGAGAGAGCCGACACAATCCGTGGTCTTGCTATTGACTATCTCTTTGTGGATGAGTCACAAGACATCAAGACATCGGACTTTCAGAAATCTATTCTACCTACCATTACCGCAAGAGGTAAGAAGGCTGTTCTTGGTGGAACACCTAAAAAGAAGAACTTCTTCTATGACTATTATATGATGGGGAAATCGCCTGATTTTCCAAATCACACATCGTACAACTTCCCATCTTGGGAATCTCCGTATGTATCCTCCGAGTTCATTGAGGAACAACGGAAGTCCTTGCCTGATAATATCTTTAGACAAGAGTTTGAAGCGATTTTCCTTGAGGATGATGGTCAAGTATTCAAAGGGTTGGGAAGTGTTCTTATAAACGATGCGTGGCCCCAAAGGAGTCACGGAACAAACACTTACGCTGGATTGGATATTGGTACGAGAGAGGACTATTCCGTTCTCACCATTATTGATGAGTTGGGAAGAGTTCTATTTGTTTGGAGGGATAGACATATCGAATATTCACGGATTGTGGATAAGGTGGTTCAGCTATGTAAACAATACAATGTGAGGGAACTATTGGTAGAGTCCAATGGTCCTGGCGATGTTATGTATGAACAAATCAGAAAACAATACTCACGAGCTGAACCACTCTTCCAAACAAACGACACCAAATCAAACATCATTCGTAGATTGATGACTGATATTGAGGATGTCGCTATTGAGTTACCATCAGTAAAGTTGTTCCAACCGCTTGGTGATGAGATGGAAATCTTTGAATACGAAGTTCTACCAAGTGGTAAGATTAGATATGGTCACCCAAGTGGATTCCACGATGACTGCGTACTATCACTCGCTATGGCTAACTGGTCAAGAATAAATCCTAAAAGAGGTGGGGGTATCAAGATTTCATCAGTAAGGTAAAGGATATTTATAGATGCCTCTTGAGTTCAAGGGGTAGCAATAACCTTCATAAAAACTGATTGGCTGATATCACCCTACAAGTCCCATAGTAGTTCGGTCCGTGTAGTTTAGAACCCCCAAAGAGAGCTTTCGTATAACTTACTCTCCGAGGGGGTTTTTTTATGCGATGAAGATTTAACATAAACTTAACATTGGAAGTTTGGCAGCTTGGAAAAGATTCCTTATCTTTACACTGTAACAATGAGAGATATGAAAATACTAAAAAACAAAATAGGTAACAAAACTGATGTTTACCTAACTAATGTTCCAGAACTAAACGATGATGTTTACAGCTTCTTACAAACCCTATCTATTTCACCTAAAATAGAAAAGTTGGAGTCAGGCCTTTACAATCTATGGGTTGGTTCTAAATCAGTAAAGTCATTCAATGTATTATCTAAAGAGGATGATTACAAAGTTATTTCAACCATTATAAAGTCAATACTGAATGGTGTTGATAAAAATGTTTGGAGTGAGGAGCATCAAGAGTATATGGATGTTATCTATGTAAATGACTCAATAGAGATATTAGGTTCTAACATTACTAAAAACTTAACGATTTCTTAACATTGGAAGTTTGGAAAGTCCAAATATGTTTCGTATATTAGTAATATAAATCAATAAACAATAACAAAATGGAAAAAGTAACATTCACAAAATCGTATTACGAGTTTGAAAAAGAAATGGAAAAGCGATTTACAAATAATCCCTTTTTACAACGAACACGAAACGATGAGTTTAACAAGTTAGAAGAACTCTACAAAGTATTATTGAATCTCCAAAATGATGGACCTTATCACACGATATTCAACGATTCGATGTATAAACATTTACATCAGAAACGACACGAGATGATGGACTTGTTAGTAGAGCTAGGTAACGAACTAAATAACAAATAATAAAATGACTAAACTAACTTTCAACGAAACAACTTACGAGTTTCAGCTTGTAGATGACAACAACACCTTTATGGATGCTAACTACAATCCAATCACCATACAAATACTAAAAGTTTATGTAAATGGTGACCTACGAAAGGTATTAGACCAAGTAAGCGTTCTTCCATCATCTTTAGAAGAATGTGTAGAACTTATCAACGAATACGAAATCTAAAATAAAACAAAATGACACAAGAAGCAATCCAAGCCCTTATCAAAACCTGCACTATGTTGAATGACCGTGTTGTAGAGTTAGAGAAAGAAGTAGAGATGTTAAAACAAGCTCTACTTGACAAATCAGACCCCGAGTTCGGTAGGTATAAGTAAAGGCAACCAGCCTTTGCGCAACCTAATATAATATAGTATGAAGAAAACTATTTTAGTAGTTCCGAACTACACGCACTTTGGACCAAGTAAGGACATCAATAGAGATTCATTCCTATTGGTGTTCAAGTCCTTTATAGAGAACACATCAAAGGATGTGACTTATCATCTACCATACCCACATAAGAACCGACCCGGCATCATCAACAAGTTTGAACATCCTAATGTAGAGATGTTTGATATGGGGCCGATAACTTCGTTCGCTCCCAAGATGAGGGTTGACTATCCTTACAGGTTCTTCCAACGGATGTTACAAGATTATGAGTACGACTATATCTGGAGTCATCTTCCGGAATGGACAAACCAAATCGCTGTGACACGAATCTATAACAAATCACAACCTATCTACGGATACTGCCATTGGTGGGAAATCAAAGAGAATGGTGCTAGGAGTCAGAATAGTTTCATTAATAACATTCAAGGGATGTTACATATGGAAACTTGTGGAGTAAACTCCAAGTGGGTAAAGAAACTTGTATTAGAGAGAGCCAAAGATTATTTCAATGATGATGTTATCCAACGATTAGATAAGATTATACAACCCCATTATCTTGGATGTGATAGATACAAGATGGGTAAGACCAAGACAGCATCTATCCTATTCAACCATAGAGATGACCAATACACAGGCGCTGAATGGTTCTTCAAAGAGATTGGAAAGCTATGGGAGAAGTATAAGAACTTTGAAGTCCTAACAACTCTAAAGGATAGACAAGAACCTTGGGTAAGGTATATAGGTCATTCAGATAGAAACATCTACCTCAACAATATTTCAGAAGCCAGTTTCGGTGTAGGAACATTCAAGGATTACTCAGCGTGGTCGATGAGTGTGACTGATGGACTTTCAGCTGGAGTTCCCTATATGTTACCAAAGGGATTGTGTTACGAAGAGATGGTAAAGAGCTCTTGTTACCTATATGAGGATAGAGAGGACTTGATTAGAGTTTTAGATATGATGTTTAGTGGAAGGCTGGATATGAGTTCAGGAAGGTTTAGTGAAGATAGCATCAAATCAGATGTATCGAGGTTACAATGGAAGAAGGTTCTTCAAGGTTGGGACATCCCTTGGTTGAAATAAGATAAAAAATGACCGAAAAAAGACAAAATAATATTTGGATATGTCATCAACATTTACTATCTTTACAAAGTAATAATCACTAATAACAAATAAAAAATGAAAAACTACAAATCATCAACTCACTTCGCTGGCGGAACTACCGCTGGTAACGCTACAAAATGGGTTCACATCTTGTGGATGGAAGACCTCAACTCCGGCGTAATCTACCACACATCAGCAAAAACAGGTAAAGTTACCAAGATGTGGTTACAGTTTGGTTCTGGTAATACACAAACCCTTATTCCTATCGACAAGAATACCGACTACGAATACGCTCTTGAGATGGTAGAGAAAACCTATGAAGCTGTATTGACCCACAACTATTCACTAAACAAATAAGAAAATGATTACCTCACTAAACGACCCAAAACTAAATCAACTTATTGATGAACTTGTAGAGTTGAGAACCCAACACGAAGAGTTGGAAGATGAACGACACTCTTTGAGTTATAAGATAGGTGACTTGGAAGATGATGACGATTACGATGAAGATTTGATGAATGAGTATCAAGACCTACAATACAGCATTGAGGTTCAGATGTATAATGTTGAAATGGTAATGAAACGAATGATTCAAGAATATAACGACCTAATCAAATAAAAACTTAACGATTTCTTAACATTGAAAGTTTGGAAATAAGAAAGTGATGTTGTATCTTTACCCTGTTAATGATTGAGAAATAAACAATAAAAACTAAAAAAATGGCTAAAGGATTTAACAAGTCAGGTCTTGACATCCTCGTGTGGGAGGTCTTTCGTGGTGGTGGTCGCCAACTTGGTCGTGACCTAACCAAGGGTATCAGTAAGGAAGTCAAGAAAAGAACTCTTGATACAACAAGTAAGTTCCGTAAGTACATTGATAGATTTACACTACCAGGCACCGCCAAAGGTTCTATCAGTAAGATGTATACTTTGATTGACCAGTTTCACGAAGAGTACAAGAACACCAAGACACTTTTCAATGTCGCTATGTATATGGCGGATGATGTGACCTTCATCAATCAGAAGATGAAGATGACTGAACGGATGTGTTTTAGTGATACCGAGTTCCGTGCTTATGATAACTTGGTAACCACTTGGAAAGAGATTTTAACCTCACTACAACGATAATATGGAACGGAGAGATTTTCTTCAGAAGTTAGGATTGGCTCTTGGAGCATCAGCATTACCCATAAGTGCTATCGCATCAACTTTGTCAGATGAGATTGTTAGTGATGAGGTACTGAACACCAAGATGAAGGTTTATTACTTCAAAAAAGAAAAGTGTTATAAGTCATCTTTTCCAGGCGTGTGGGGTGATAATGAAGATAGAATATCTCGTTATCATTTAACAAAAGAAGATGCGTATGTAGGATATCTACTCCATCAAGGAGGTGGGCCTGGTGCAGATGTTCTTACAAAGATACAATCAGTAGCTTGGTACACCAAGTATTGTTTACCATACTTTGGTGGTCATAACGAATCACACTACAAAGAGTGGTCATCTTCAGATATAGTATCCAAAGAAGTAACTATTGATGAGTTTTTGAAACATAATAGTAATAGAACGGATATTCACAATATTGAACAATCACCTACTTGGAATGCTATGTATATGCAAAAACAACACGAAAAACGAATGAACAATAAGAACAAGCGTTCCTCTTTACTTCGGTAGGGGGTGGGGAGTTTCGTTCACTCAATGAAACCACGCGTTCACTAAATAAATGACCAAAGCGCTTGACTTGTAATATAATATTTTGTATATTTGTACAATAATCATAACTACTTGAGTGAATGGGGAGAGGGTTTTGGAGTTTGTTCATACCTCCGCAGGTTTGTCCTTCTCCCCTGAAGCTCTAAATGAAAGAACAAAAATGGCTAAGTTACCAACACCTGATGGAGTAAATGACCCACGATGGGTTCAGAAGTTTGGAGTACGATGGATGGAAAAGTTCTATCTCTACTACCCACCTTCAAAAGCTTTCAATATAAACCCTGGCAAGTACGACATTGATTTCGCTTCAGTACAGGGTATCAACGAATCATTCATCATCTCACGATATGGGTATGCTATTAACACCGCAATGTTCTATGACTTGAAAGATAAAGGTTTCAGTCAATGGAAGCTTGGAGATGGTGTGTATTACCCTATCGGTGGTGATGGTAAGGTATCTATCTACAATATGAGAGATGATAGGTACAAGAAGAATGTGGTAGTCAAATACGACTACAAATGGCTATGTGACAAGTATCTCAAATCAACACGGGCGATGCTGATTGATACTTTACCTAACTCAAAGTTTTGGTAATGACCAACATTATAACATAGACATATAATAGTATTGTAGAGGGAATATACTTTATCTTTATCGTTCTTGTGTCCATACACTTGTTTAGTTTGTTACTCACCCCTCTACATTAACCCGAGGTTAACGCCATTACCTCGTTCTCCTTTCGTGTTCTCCTAAATGCACGGAAGTTTGGTTTATCCTGTGAGCCCCTGACCTCTCCGATGGTTGGGGGTTCGCTTTTTTGTATACAATCAGTTCTCTTTCCAAACCATATAATATACTAAACGAAGGAATATTATGGCTAAAAAACAAGTAAGCGTAGAGGTGCCTGACTACTTTAGTGTAAAACACTATAAGTCAATGGGAAGTTTTGAGCACCTTGAAGAGGTAGATAAAATCATTTCGGTGGTAGTTGCTACTACTGAACATTCAGAAGAAGAGGTGATGAGATGGTCATTGCCTGACCTTGTGTCTATATACAAAGGTATCTCTGCAATGCTGAATGATATGACACCTACCTTCTACCCTGTGTTTGAGTTCAAAGGTGTAACCTATGGATTCCAACCCCTATCCAAGATGTCAGTAGCAGAATGGATTGATTTGGAAAGAAGATTACAAGACCCTATCAAGAATATGGAAGGGTTACTTGCTATCCTCTACCGACCTATCACCGAACATAAGTTTGATGGTATGGAGTGGAAAGCTAAATCCTACATCAAGACCCTCATAGGTCAATCAGAATCACTCTTCAAGTATTACAGCGTTGAGGAGTACGATTCAGAAAAAAGAGAGTGGAGAGAGAAGGTTTTTGAAGAACTACCGATTGAGTACGCTTTAGGAGCTTACACTTTTTTTTTAACCTTTACACTTCTCTTACAAAGAGATATTCTAACTTATTCGGAAGTGGAAGCGAACCTGAAGAAGGAGTTGATGAAGGAGATAGACGGCGTGATAAAGGACCTTCAATCCAACAACACTATGGATGGTTTTTCATATTACGAAACTTGGAAACAAGAAAGCTCCTTGATATCACAGGAGAAAAATCAATAATGAATCTAAACATCAACTTCTTATTGACTTGGATGTCTATGGAGGTTGAGATTCAGAAAGAACAACAAAGGCAACAACGAATGCAAGAATCGTTACAAAGGAATAGAAGATGAAAACATACAAAGAAATAGTTGAGAAGTTTGAGTCAGCTGCTACATACCATACAGCTATCAACTCGTTTGGTCACGGAAGCTTGGACAAACTCAACGACAATATGAACCAACTCTACCCATTGTTGTATGTACGACCACTCAACTCTTTGGGTGTACAACCATATGGTCAAAGAACGCTTTCATTTGAGGTGTATATGTTAGACCTTCCCAAGTTGGATAGAACTACGGACATCCAAGTTATGTCTGATACTGAAAGAATGTTATATGATGTATACACTTTCTTCAGAGATGGTGCTCAACAGCAAATCTATGAAATCAATATGACAGGCATCACGCCAGTTCAAGAAGCTTTCCAAGACCGAGTATTTGGTTGGGTAGCTACATATAACATTGTAACCGATTCTGCTGGATTGACTATTTGTCATATCCCTACTAATCAATAATGGCTAACTTTGAACACATAAAAGATGTAGTCCTTGAGTATGCTGACACATACGCAAAAAGATTCTCTGCTCTTGCACCTGTAAAGAGTGGTCGACTCAAGAACTCATATAGAGGTGTTGCAAAGTTACAAGACAATAAGTTCTCGATTGAGATATATGGTGAATACTATGGACCATTCCAATCGTATGGTGTATCAGGTACTCAAAACAAACAAGCGATACCTGTTCCATTGGGTATCAACCCTGTTCCAGCTACCGGCGCAAATACTACATATTCGTTCAAGGATAAGATGCCACCTTGGTCACCAAGAACACAACTACCTTTTGCAGCTGCTGTAAAAGTATACAAACAAGGTATCACTCCAACCCATTATATGCAGAGGGCTATTGATGAGGTTACTCCTAACTTCGCAAAAGCGTTGACTGACGCTGGAGTACAAGATGTAAATGATTTCTTCAAAGGACTAAATAAAATAAAGGTATCCTAATGGCTATTACGAAACAACAACAACCCACAACACCTAACCAAGCGAATGCTGATTTGTTGTATGTACTTACATCAACCAATGTAGCCAATCCGCAGTTCCAATATGTAATGGAGGTTGGTGGTCTAACTATCAAACAACAGGCGAACCCTTCCCAAAAGGGTGTATTCAATATTGGACAAATCACTCGTGACTTGGTTCAACAAGATAACCTTTGGAAGACGCCTAATGTACAAACTACGACCTACACAGGTAAAACCATTACTCCTGTATTCTATGAGGAATATGGTACATCTACCTCATCTTCAGTAACTTATTACAATGGTACATCAGGGTCAGCTCTCTATGTAATGAATGGTGTTGTGAATCCTAACGATGGTTCGTTCAACTTTCCATATGATTCGTATTGGGTAAATGAAACCACCCCAACAGGCGGTGGAGCTGGATTTACATACCAACACGCTCTTACAAACTCACCACTCACCCAATCTATCCGTGAGGATGAATACGCAACTATTTCAATCATCAACGGAAACTTCGATGGTGATTTGACTGAAGCGCAGGATGTGTATTGGATTCAAGTAAACTTCTACAATGAGAGTGGTGGTAACATCTCTAACTTTGGATATTTCAATGTTGACTCTGGCTCATACAATGGTGGACCAAGAACAAATCCAGCCCAAGAGTTCAACTCTCAAGCTCCTCTTCAAAATGATGGAACTAAAGTATTGTATATTGGTGTAGGTCCTAAAAACTTTACTGATGGTGGAGAATCCCTTGGTAGTGGATGGGCTTATTATGAGGTTACACTATACGCACAAGAAAGTGCTGGTATAGAAGATAATACAGCATACTTCGCTAAAAGAAGATTTGTAAAACAAGAGCCAGAGTGTGGATACGATGGTACTCGTTTTGCATTCATCAACGACTTTGGTGTATATGACTATATCACATTCCCATACGCTGAAACTAAACAAGATAGTATTGAAAGACAAACCTACGAACAAGGATTTGTTAACTATTCTACGACTTCTAACTCCGTGACATATGACAAGTCACGAAGAGGTACGAAAGTGTTCTCAATCAAAGCTAATGAAACGAGAACGGCTGAATCAGATTACCTTACCCAAGAAGAAGCGGATTGGTTGATTCAACTCATTGAATCACCTGAAGTGTATGTACAAGAGGGAACGGAGTTCTTACCTGTTGTCATCGAGAATACAGCATTCGAATACAAGACCAACCCAAGAACGCAGAAGATGTATAGATTACAAGTCACTTACAAACTTGCTAACCAAAAAAGAGGAAGATAATGAACGGACTTATTCTACGATGTACCTTTGATGGTGTAAGATACGACCTTGATACATACGAGGATATTCCATTCCGTGTCGATGTTTCTGCTATTCAGAACAATCAGATTGGAAATGTATTTGGTGTGGCTTCACAAACCATCACATTACCCGGCTCTCAAAGAAACAACGCATTCTTCCAAGCTGCTTTCAATGTGAATAGTCCCTTCGCAAGAGGGTTCAAAAGAAGTGTAGAATGTCAAGTTCTTCAGAATGGTGTTGAGGTATTCAAGGGTAATCTAATCCTCAATGATGTAGTAAGTGATGGAGATGCTGATACGGTATATAACACTACGATTGTAAACGAATCAGTTGACTTTGCAACCCTCATCCAAGACCAATACATCTCAACACTTGATTGGACTGATTACGAACACGAATACTCTATCACAAACATAACCGCAAGTTGGTATGACACCGCATCATTCTTTGGTGGTGATATATACTATCCACTTGCAGCATATGGTACGGATGGAACTGACCCTAACATCAATCCTATTGAGTTTGGCGGTACTGTTGGTAAAGTAGATAACTCTACGACACCAATCAGATTACAGCAGTTCAAACCAGCGATTAGAGCTAAAGTAATCGTTGATAAAATCTTTGAATCAGTAGGTTACCAATACTCATCATCATTCTTTGACTCATCAGATTTCAATCGTATATATGTACTGACTACTGCTGATGATAAGTTGGGTATTGTATCACAACAATCCCAAGACGCAGGTTTCCTTGCAAATAAGACCGCAAATCAGGCCTTCGTAGGTCCAACCGCGTACGCTAAACTTACATTCCCAAGTGAAACCTATGACCCAGGCGCACAATGGTCAACAGGTACATCTACCCTTACCATCTCAAACGCGGGTACATACGCTTTCCAAGCATCTCTACCATTCACCAAATCTACAATATCTGACAAGACCGCTTTTGTCGTTGTAGAGTTACATAAAAATGGTGTTCTACTTGCAGACCAAACCTACAACCTAAAGACAATGGCTACTGGCACGATGAACTTTGCAACCGCAGGTTTCCCCCTCGCTAGTGGTGATACGATAGAACTTTATTTGTCGTGGGATGGTGAAGACAATGGATTGAGTGGAACTACTCTTACTATTCAGTCAACCGCAACCTTTGGAACAATCTACGCTCCAGCAGTTGTGGTAGGAGGTACGGTAGATATCGGTGGTCAGTTTGACCCAAGTATCAAATCACTTGATTTCCTAAAGGGATTGATTGAAAAGTTCAACTTGGTACTTGAACCAAAAAAGAATCAGCGTAATACCATTATAGTAGAACCATTTGATGTATGGACTGACGCAGGTGTAGTAAAGGATTGGTCAGACAAGTACGATAGGGCTACAAAGATTTCAGTAAAACATCCAATCGCAAGTCAGCCCCTCAAGTTGTCATTCCAAGATGGATTTGACCAAGACACTCTTACGGAATACTCAAAGAATAACTTTGACGCAGAGAACCCATATGGTACATACAACTATGTAGCGAACTCTGATGTCGCTCAAGGTGAAAGAAAGGTCGGTGGATTCTTTGGACCATTGCCTGCCAAAGGTGTATCAGGCGCTCCTGGCATTATCATTCCTCAACTACATAGGATTGAGTCAGGTGACAAGAAATCCTTCAAGTTCAAACCAAGGTTGGGATATCGTATAGACAATCAAGTAGCAGTTGGTGCTACCGCTGGTGTATTCTATATGTATAACCCTGAAACAACCACGGCTGAACCTTTCAATACATACTCTACCATATCTCACTTGAAAGAGTATCCAGCTACCGCAGACACACCATCATTACACTTCAATGCAAACACTTGGTATCCATTCCATCAAAACTATGTGGATGGTTACACAATCAATGGCGCATTCAACACTTATTGGGGTAGATACATCAACGAGTTATATGATGACTCTTCTCGTATCCTAACCCTCAATATGAAGTTCAATCCGATTGAACTAAAAGATATTCAGCTCAATGATAAAATCTTCATAGACAACGCCTATTATCGTATCAACAAGATTAATGGGTTCAACATCACCGATAGGGATAATGTTCAAGTAGAACTCCTAAAAGCCCCTGTACGGAAGTTCAAGTATCCAAAGTCAAGAGTATACACGATTGACTATCCACTTGGTTACGATGTGAATGCTGATGTATTCAACCCAAGAGGTGATGTGGTCGTTGTAAATGATACAGGTTCAGTTGTAACTGATAAAGATATCCTACAAGATTTCGCAGTACAAACTGGCTTGAGATTCATCTCTGGCTCCGTGTATTGGAAGTGGGATTACAATCCTTATCTAAACGCAACCTCTGAACAAGCCGTTCGTGGTTCTACAACAGTTGACGCATCTGCTGGTGCTGTTATTGGAGCAGCTGATGATTCAATCATTGGTCAGAATGTGGATAAGGGTGTAATCATTGGAACTGGCTTGGTAGTTGAACGAGATGTAAAGAATGTTTACATTGGTGGTGGTAATATCCAAATAGGTTCGGGTTCAGTTGATGTAGCCGTATTCTCATCCAAGGATTCAGTTGTAGGTCCTGATACACTATTTGGAACAATGTTAGGAGTATCAGGTTCTTTTGTAAATGGAAGTTTGAATACCATCGTGGGTTCTCAAGATTCAAAGATTTACAACAACGCCAGACAAACTACTTTGATTGGTGGTAAACAAATCTATATGGATGGTAATCTAAACTCCCTACAAAGACACACTCACATAGGTGGGGATGCATCACAATACTATATAACATCATCAGGTGAACATTTTGTAAACTCCGTAGGTTTAGGTCAGTTACCAAATGTACCTGTAGCTCCTGGTGTTGATAAAGAAGATAAGGTAATCATCGGTGATAGTATTTACGCAGGTGGTGTATGGTTGAAAACCAACTCAATCACTTGTTCTGATGGTGGTTCTTATAATATGGTTGGTGACCACGACTCATTCTTTACATTAGCAACTTGGACAGGTGGTAATGGAAACTTCTATGTATTCTTACCCAATGCAGCTGAGAACATAGGAAGATGGCTTCAGTTCTCTACTGATGATACCTTCGATAACTCTGCTACTAAACTTTGGTTGACTCCATATACATCACAAAACATCAATGGTGTTACAGGTGATGGTATTTATACTACAAAAGAATACAATGGTTTGAGTATCATTTCTATTGGTACGGGATGGATTGTACTTGGAGGTGAGTATGGGTCATAAAAACTCTGGTATATCATTTTCCCTTTTGGGTGATAATGCTTATCTATATGACCTGAAGGGAAAGTTGGACAAGAAAAATGAATATATTGATTGAACGATAGGTTTTATTTAGTAAACGGAAAAAAGGAACAATATGAGTACAATGACATTTAATGTTGATGTGGATGCTGGGGATAGTCCCAAGACACTCAAATCCCTCAAGGAAGAACTTGAGAAAATCAACGAAGAGTTAGAACAAACGGAGATTGGTAGTAAGGCGTTTACTAAACTCTCTGACCAAGCTCGTGCTACCTCTTCAGAAATCAAGACCCTTGAGAAAACATTTGAGGGACTCGAACCACAACAAAAGACCGAAGCGTTCGTAAAAGGATTTGAAGCGGTTGCAGGTGCTGTTGCGGTTACCGCAGGTTCTATGGCTCTATTTGGTGTTGAATCAGAGAAACTTGGTAAACTTGAAGAGAAGGTTCAAGGAGCAATCGCTATTGCAGTAGGTGCAAGAAGTATTGCTGAAGGTGCTCTTCAAGCGAAGGTTGCTGCAAGATTGGTGGCTGAGAAAGCTACGATGGTAGCAGCTAAAGCACAAATCGCAATCCAAACCGCACTCAACGCAGTCCTAAACGCAAACCCAATCGGATTGATTATCATCGGTGTTACAGCCGCTGTTGCTATCTTCACCAAGTTCGGTGATAAGATTATGGGTTTCATAAAGAACGCACTTGGACCACTCAACGAAGCACTTGAAACCGTAGGTGGATGGTTACGCCAGTTAGGTTCATATATTGGTATTGTCGCATCCGAAGAAGAACTTGCAGCTGAAGCGGCTAAGAAACTCTCTAATCAAAAGATTGAACAATACGAGAGAGAACTGAAGGTAGCTAAAGCAAGAGGTCAAGACACTATTCAGATTGAGAAGAACATCTTGACTGAAAAGATGAAACTCTATAAGAAGGATAGTAAAGAATATGCTGACCTTCAGGCGGAACTCCTTGCACTTACTGAACAAAGAGCAAGAGAAGAAGAGGAGAAGAGAAAAGCTGCTGCTCAAAAGAGAAGAGAAGAATACCAAGCTCAAAAGAATGAAGCAATCAAACAACAAAAGGAAATCGCTAATGAAGCTGAACTCATTGGTTTGGATGCTGAACAAAGAGCAATCGCATTAGAGAATCGTAAGTACCAACAACAACTTGATACACTCAAGAAGTTCAACTTGGATACTACTCAACTTGAAGCACTTCACCAAGACAATATCAGTCAGATTCAGGCGGAAGCTCAAAAGAAGAGAGATGATGACGCAAAAGCTGCATCTGATAAGAAACTTCAAGAGGATACTCAAAGAGAACAAGAGTATAGACAACTCCTTCTCAATATCCGTGACGCTTACGCAGTTCAAGAAGACCAACAAAGAGCATTGGAACTTGTCAAACTTGGTGAATACTACGACCAACTTATTGCAGAAGCAAAGAAGAATGGTATAGACACTACTGACTTGGAAGCTGCAAAAGAAACTGCTATCTCATTGAAGAGAGATGAGTTCAGAACTGCCGATGTGGAGAAACAAAAAGCGTATCAACAACAAATCGCTGATTTGACCATTGGTGCTGCTACAAATGTCATCTCTACCCTTACATCACTCAATGAGTTATTTACAGGTAAGGATGAAGAGTCCAAGAAGAAAGCGTTCAAGAGAAACCAATCACTTCAGATTGCTCAAACAATCATTGATACATTCAAATCAGCTACTGGCGCATTCGCATCACTTGCAAGTATACCTGTTGTAGGTCCAGCACTTGGTGGTGTTGCAGCTGCTGCCGCAGTTGCTGCCGGTTTAGCGAATGTGAAGAAAATCAAGGAACAAAAGTTCGAGGGTGTAGGTGCAAGTGGTGGTTCTACTCCATCCGCTGGTGGACAAGGTAGTGGTGGTCCAAGATTGGCTACCGGCAATATCACTCCAATCGGTCAACTTGCTCAAGGTTCTATTATGACTCCAAAGTTCAACCAACAACAAGGTGGTGCTGTAAAGGCGTATGTCGTAACCGGGGATGTTGCGGATGGTATGGAAGCTGAAAGAAAGATTGAACAAAGAAGAACTTTGTAAAATATCTCACTCTGATTTTGTAGACATATAATATAGGATAGGGAATAAGGAATGGAAAAGAAATCACCAAAGATTGTAAAGCTTGATATTAACGAAGAGGATACTTTCTCTGGCGTTGACGCTATTGCATTGGTGGAATCCCCAGCTATTGAAGCTGGTTGGATGTTCTTCGCAGAACAACTCCCCGATTATGTAAATGAACCATCGGGTTCTCTAATCGTAAAAGACATCTTTGTAAAACCATCCGCAGGTGAAACTGAAGATGAGTTCTTGGGTCGTTGTATTCCTACCCTTATCAACGAAGGTAAAGACCAAGACCAAGCTGCTGCAGTTTGTTATTCTTATTGGAGAGAAGGATTCGATGGTAAGATGGATGACTACCTTTACGAGTTATTTGATTTCTTGGGATACATAGATGAACTTCCTGTTTACTCTACACCTGAAGAAGCGGCTGATGTTGCTAAAATCGCAGGATGTGAAGGGTATCACGAACATCAGTTAGGTGACTTGGTTGTTTATATGCCTTGTTACGCTCACGAAGATGGTTGGGATGTTCTCCTTGAAGAGTTATACGCAGAATACAAGAAATCAAAGAAGCGTTCTTGGTCAGAGTTATCAGATGAACAAAAAGATTCTTTGTTAACTTATTTAGATAAGGTAGCCGTAGACGCTCCTACATCTAAAGAAGCATTCAACACCATCAAGACATCTGACATTAGAGCTAATCAAAGAGATGAGAGTTTCTTGGATACCCCTACAACTAAAATCCGTTATCAGTATGATGGACCTGTTGATTCCAAGAATCGTGACTTTTGTCGTATCCTTATGGAGAGATACACAAGACAAGGTAAGGTGTTCAGAAAAGAAGACATCAATAATATGTCATTCGCAGGTGTAAATACTGGCTTCGGTCCTAATGGGATTGATGAATACAACATCTTCTTATATAGAGGTGGTAACAACTGCAGACACGAATGGAAACAAGTGGTATTTACACTTGGTCCAAAGGGTTGGGAAGACGCTACTAAAGAAGTATCATCTATTGCTGAACTTCAGAAGATTATCGCTCCAAGAAACCCACAAACTGAACTCGTTGAAACTCCACTTGGAATCGGTACGGAGTTCTCTAAACAAGAGTTCGCAGACAAGCAGATTGTTGCTGGTCCGTTTATGATTCCAAACAAACTCATCTATCGTAACGATGAAAACGGAGAATACTATGTGTATTTCTCTGAAGATACGATTGAGAAGATTGCATACAAGTATATGCAACACAAATATACCGACAATACAAACCTTGAGCATATGGAAACCCTCCAACTCAATGATGTATTTGTTGTGGAAAGTTGGTTAATAGCCGACCCTAAAAAAGACAAGTCACTCATCTATTCAGGTGGTGAGGAGTATCCCAAAGGAACTTGGTACGGAATGATGAAAGTCAAGGACAAGGTAGTTTGGGATGAATATGTCAAATCAGGTAGAGTAAAGGGATTCTCCGTTGAAGGTTTCTTCATCGATGAACTCCTAAACAAAACCAAAGTTTGAGATACTTATATAAAAGAATGGTGAACGATATGCCAAGTGCCGAGATGAACTTCTGCGGAAAACATAAGGTGAGTGGGTTCGTTCGTGTTCAGATGTTTAACAACTAATAAAAAAGGAATAGATTATGAGTTCTATTAAAGAGTTAGTAAAAAAGCACTTCAACTTGGTTGAAGCTACTGCTCAATCCTTTGGCGAAGTCAAAACCGCTGATGGTGAAATCACCCTTACTTACGAAGGTGATTCATTGTCTGAAGGTTTGGATTTGTTTGTTGTGACCGCTGATGGTAATGTACCTGCGCCAGATGGTGACCACGCTTTAGAAAGCGGAGTTACTGTAAGTGTTTCAGGTGGAAAAATCACTGCGATTACTGAAACAGCCGTTGAAGAGGTTGCCGTAGAAGCTGCAGAAGAAGGTGAAATGATGCCTGAATCTCCAGCCGAAGCAGTTGCTGAGGAAGTTGTAGACGCTGTATCTGAAGAAGTAGCT